>OODJ01000204.1_pt1 | contig 68386 bp, 54 predicted proteins | sample 1671611 | NCBI WGS metagenome assembly OODJ01 (sample SAMN06348174, study PRJEB24527) | human gut metagenome | biome: human gut; feature: ankylosing spondylitis patient; material: feces | host: Homo sapiens | place: China | collected 2015-10 | reverse complement strand
TCAAGCTCCCCCCATCCTCCTCCAAACGCGCTTTATCGGCCAGGCCGCTCCGTCAGGCGCGGTCTGGCTTTCTCTCCGGCTGGACCATCACTCCTGCTTCTGCCCGGCCCTGCCACGTATGGCCTGCCTTCTCTATGTATTGAGCGCGCCGCTTGAGCAAGGTCGCCATCCCCACCATCGAGCCCCCGTTCCAAGGCTTTCCATTCCCTTGCTCTTCATCCAGCAGACTGCCCCACGATTTCTCCAACGCCTTTCTCCATCCATTGAGCGCGCCGCTTTGACGGCGTACGCCGAAGGCGTGGTGCCGCCCCGCCTACGGCGCGCCGTGATGAAACCGGGGACCTGACGCGGGGCACGGGGGGGCAGGAGGGCTGGGGCCGCGCAGGCCCCGACCACTTGCCGCTTCGCCGCGGAGGCGACCAGGCCCGAGAGCCGGGCAGCGGCCGTCCATCGGACGGCTGGCTGTCGCGCTGCGGCTCCTCCTCATCCCGGGCAGGGGCTGCCATATGGCACTGCCCCTTTTACTCCGCGCTGGACGACCACGAAAAAAGGCGCGCCCGCCGGAACGGACGCGCCTTGAAAGGCGATGCCTTGACTTGGGACTAGAAGCCGAAGCCGTCGGAGTTGGCGCCGCTGGTGCCGAAACCGAAATCGTCCGGCACGCCGCCTTCTTCCTGGGCGGGTTCTTCGGCGGCGGCTTCACCGGCCACGCCGGCAGCAGCCACACCCACGGTGATGTTCTTCAGGTTGTCCTTGATGGCGTCCTTGATGCTCTGCATCAGTTCGTCATGGTTGATGGCGACCTTGCCCTGGAATTCGGCCACCTGACGGCGCAGACCGCCCATGTCGGTCTTCATGGTCTTGATGGTGTCTTCCAGCTTGTCGCACTTCTTCTGCAGTTCTTCAGCCTTGCCCTGATAGGGGGCCAGGGTCTCCACCTGCTGGCGCAGGGTGGCGATCTCGGCGCGCTGGCTGACCATGGTGCCGTGCATGTCGTCCATCATGTCGAGCACGGTGGCGACGGCGTTCTTCAGGCAGTCGTCCATGGGGGTCAGGGAGATGGTGTCGCCCAGCAGACGGGCACCCTGGTTGACGAAGTCGCCCCAGTTGTCACCGTCTTTGTAGTTCATGTCCAGGAACTTGGGGGACAGCTTGGCCAGCCAGGCAGCGGCGAAGGGAGCCACGGCGGCGGCGCAGGCGTCACAGACGATGCTGCGACCGGTGATGTAACCGGCGATATCTTTCACGTCCGCGCCCTTCTTGGCGACGGCCAGGGCCAGGACGGTTTCCACAGGGAACATTTTGCGAGCGGTATCAGACATTTTCGGCCTCCTCCTCGGAGAACGGTGTTTTGCAGTGTGAGCCTGTGCGGGCCGTCGTCACGGGGCGACGGCCCGGAAGACCATCCTAGTAGCCGCGTCCGTACATGCGGACGAACAGCAGGGCCGCGGTGCGGTACACGAAGTGACCGAGCTTGGACCACGGCAGGTAGGCAAAGAGCATCCACACAAAGACCAGATGCAGATAGTACACCACAAAGGCGGGCTGGATGGCATCGGCCAGGCGGAAGACCTGGGACAGGATGCCCGTCACGGCCACCAGCCAGATGATGCCCAGCAGGTACCAGTCATACCAGCTCGAACCCTGATGCTTGGGGTTCAGCTTCAGACGGCGGGCGGTGAGCATGGCCAGGCCACAGACCAGCATGATGGCGCCGAGGTTGGCCAGGATCTTCACAGGGTACAGCAGCGGCATGGGGGTCTCGATCTTGATGAGCGGGATGATCTTGCCGCCCCAGTGGCCCAGAGCCACAACGGCCGTCACGAAGGCCAGGATGACGAAGCTGTAGACCAGGATCATGTGGCCGGCCTTGCGGTTGGGCACATAGGTACCGGTCTTGGGACCAGCTTCGCAGTCGTCGAACTTGCGGTGGGTGACCACTTCGTCGATGAGCACGTCCAGCAGGTGCCAGTACCAGGCCTTGGTCTTGCCAAGCACGGTCAGGCGGCCTTCAGGCTTGAACATGCCCCAGAGCTTGCGCACGCCCTTGTAGAGGATGAAGCAGGCCCCGAAGAAGGTGATCATGAAGATGGGGTCGATGGTGTAGTCACCATAGAACACCTGACCGAACACGATGCGGCCGTCGGCGGCGCGGGGGAACCAGTTGCCGTCATTGAAGCCGGCGCGGATCCACCAGATGAAGAGCCACAGCAGGGCCGGGATGGCGAAGAGGAAGGGCAGACCGGAGGGCTTGCTCATCCACTTGCCCACGATGGTGGGCTCGGTCAGATCGCGGTAGACCATGTTGCGGGCAGCGCCCATGACGTCGGCGGGACGGGCACCACGGGGGCAGAGGTCCGCGCAGTTGCCGCAGTTGTGGCAGAGCCACAGGTCCACGTCGGTGGCCAGCTTTTCCTTGAGGCCCCAGGACGCCCACACCATTTCCTTGCGGGGGTAGGGAGCGTTTTCCGGAGCCATGGGGCAGGCCACGGAGCAGGTGGCGCACTGATAGCATTTTTTCAGGCTTTCGCCGCCCGCTTCCATCAGCTCCCGCGTAAAGGTGGAATCCGGCTTGAGAATATTCTGTGCCATTGCAGCCTTCCTCCTACATGCCCTTGAACGGGTTGGGGCCGAGTTCCACGATGCGAGCGACGAATTCGTCGATCATGTCCGGCACCTTGTCATATTCGTCGATGGCCACTTCGAGCTGGTCAACGCGCTCGGGCTGCACGCCCAGACGGTTCAGGGTCTCGGCGATGTTTTCCTTGCGGCGGTTGCAGATCTCGGAACCCTTGATGAAGTGGCACTGGTAGTCTTCGCCATATTTGCAGCCCAGCAGCAGCACGCCGTCGAAGCCCTTGCTCATGGCGTCAGACACCCAGATGGCGTTGACGGAGCCGAGGCAGCGCACGGGGATGATGCGGCAGTACGGGCTCCAGGCCTTGCGGCGCATACCGGCCATATCCAGGGCGGGGTAGGCGTCGTTTTCGCAGGCCAGGATGAGGATGCGGGGGCCTTCCTTCTTGAAGTCCTTGGGCACCACAACTTCGCGGATCATGGAACCGATCTGGTCGATGTTGTAGTTGGCAAAGGAGATCACGCGCTCGGGGCAGGCGCCGAAGCAGGTACCGCAACGACGGCAGCGGGCCGGGTTGGGTTTGGGCGTACCCTTTTCGTCGTCGTCCAGGGCGCCGAAGGGACATTCTTCGGTGCAGCGCTTGCACTGGGTGCAGCGCACGAAGTTGAACACCGGGTAGGAATTGTCGCCGGAGCGGGGATGCACGGCCACACCGTGGGAAGCGGCTTCCACACACTGGATGGCTTTGAGCACGGCACCGCGGGCGTCTTCTTCACAGGCGTCCAGGGTCTGGGGCTGACGCACGCAACCGGCGGCGTAGACACCGGTACGGCGGGTTTCGTAGGGGAAGCAGATGTAGTTGGAGTCCGCGAAACCGTCGAAGAGCTGCAGATCCGGGAAGTCGGGGCCCTGACGGTAGTCGAATTCCACCACCACGTCCTTGGCGGTCGTGGGCACGACGCCCGTGGGCAGCACCACCAAATCCACATCCAGATCGAAGTCCATGCCCAGCAGGGTGTTCTTGCAGCTGACCACCATGTGGTTGCCGGCATCACGGATGTCGGTCACGTCGGCCTTGGTCATCATCAGGCCCAGACGGTCCTGCATCTTCTTGTAGAAGCGTTCCAGGATGCCGGGGATGGTCATGTCCTTGTACAGCACGAAGGCCTGCACGGCGTCATCGGTCTTGTCACAGATGATGTTGGCCATGCGCAGTATGCCCACGCTGTTGACGGCGTTGGAGTAACGCAGGTGCTTGATGCTTTCCAGGTTCTCCTTGACGAAGCCCTTTTCTTCTTCCTCGGCGGGAGCTTCGGCGGCGGGGGCTTCGGCCTCGGCAGCGGCGGCTTCGTCAGCGGCCTTCTGCAGGGCTTCTTCGGCGATGGTGGTGTCGAGCACGAAGGCGATGCGGCGGGCGTCGACCTTGCCTTCGCCCAGCATCTTGGCGAACTGGGCGGCATGGACGACCTTGGGGTTCACGCCCAGGCCCATGCTTTCCAGATACTTTTCAGCCAGCGGCACCCAGCCGGTGGCCAGGACCACGGAGCCGATGTCGAAGGTCTGTTCGCCGTTGGCGGTGGCCACGGTGGCCTTGAACTCGCCGGGCTGGCCTTCCAGTTTGGCCATGTGGGAGTTCAGCAGCACGGTGATGCTGCTGTTGCCGGTCACAGCGGCGATCTTTTCGGCCAGGTTGGTGGGCTGGCGGTCTTCCCAGGGAGCCTGCAGGGGCGAGCCCATGGGCATGTTGTTGACCGCGCCGCCGAGCTTGTCGGCCTTTTCCACCAGGATGACTTCATAGCCGGTCTTGGCGGCTTCCTGGGCGGCGGTGAGGCCGGTCCAGCCGCCACCGATGACCAGGATGCGCTTGATGCCTTCGATGGCCGCAGATTCGGGCATGTTGCTCTTCTGCAGTTTGACCACGCCCATGTTCACGTAGTCGGTGGCCATCTGGGTCAGCAGGGCGGGAGCCGCGCCGCTGACGGCGGAACCGTCGGGGTTCTTGTAGGCGAGCACGCACTGTTCGCGCAGGTTCACGTGTTCCACCTGCACGGGCAGCTGCCAGGGGGCAGCTTCGTCGCGGGGGCTGGCACCGCAGAAGAGCACGCCGTCAAGGCCGTTGGCTTCGATGTCGGCACGCACTTCGTCTTCGGCCACGCTCAGCATGGGCAGCACTTTCACCACAGGGGTGAGGTCGCTCCATTTGCTGCGGACCTGTTCGGCCAGGGCTTCCACATCCAGGCCGCCGCCGATGTTCTGTACGTCAAAATAGACGCCGATCTTGCTGGCCATGCCGCCTACCTCCCTTTCACCGTTTGCACCGCCTTGAGAGCGGCGGCCGTGCCGGACTGCGCGGTACGCATCACGTCCAGCGGCATGCGGGCGCAACCGGCGGCAAAAATGCCAGCCTCTTCACCGCCCATGACGAAACCGTCTTCGTCCAGGGGCAGGGGCAGGGGCAGGCTGTCGGTGGCCAGGCTGGGCTGCATGCCCGTGGCCAGCACCACCATGTCATAATCCAGATGCAGCTTTTCGCCGCGGATGGCGTCTTCAACGGTCACGGTGACGTTGTCGTCAGCGGCCTGGGCCACGTCGGCCACCTTGCCCTTGATGAAGCGCACATTGGGGGCGGCCTTCACCTTGTCCAGAACCTTCACATAGCGGCCCGGAGCGCGCAGGTCGATGTAGAACACCGAGATCTGGGTCTCGGGGTACTGCTCGCAGATGTACTGGCACTGCTTGAGAGTGGCCATACAGCAGATGTAGGAGCAGTAGTTCAGGTGGTTCTGGTCACGGGAACCGGCGCACTGCACGAAAGCGATGCGTTTGGGACGACGGCCGTCGGTAGGACGGACGATCTTGCCGCCGGTGGGGCCGAAGGGGGAGGCCAGGCGTTCGAGCTGCATGTTGGTCACGCAGTTCTTGACCTTGCCGGCGCCCAGGTTGGCCAGGTTGGTGGCGTCGTAGGGCTTCCAGCCGGTGGCCACCACGATGGCGCCCACATTGAGTTCGATCTCGCGGGCGGGTTCGTTCTGGTCCAGGAACTTCTGGCCGGCGACGCGGGCGGCGTCAGCCTTGCTCAGGGCGTCGGTGTCCAGCACGAAGCGGTTGGGGAACGCGAAAGGCATGGATTTGTACAGAGCCTTGCGCTGGGACAGCCCGAAGTCGAATTCGTTGGGCACGGTGCCTTCCAGGCTGGAAGCGAGGAGGGTGAAGTCCACGTTGTGGGCGGCCACCTTGCGGGGCTTGATGCTCACTGTGGCGGTGTAGTCACCCTTACAGCCGACCAGCTTGGTCACTTCGGCCATGGTGAAGAATTTGATGCGGGGGTTCTTCCTGATGCGCTGGAACTGGATTTCCAGACCGCAGGAGGGGGGACAAAGTTTGGGGAAATATTTGTTGAGCTGGGCCACACGGCCGCCCAGGTAGGGCGACTTTTCCACGATATACACATCGTGGCCCAGTTCCGCCGCTTCGATGGCGGCAGTAAGGCCTGCAAAGCCACCGCCCACGACGAGAATGGAGTTGGACATCCTGGATATCCTCCTGCGTTGCAGCGCCGTGGCCCCTCTGCGGGGCGGCGCGCACGCCTGCCCGGTTGTATGGGATTGCCGGGCGGCGCAATTGAGAGCCAAGGGCCCTGCCGCGCGGCGCATATTCCAAGGCGCGGCGGGGAGCTTGCATGTCGCACACCCGCCGCGCCGAAAAAAAGGGGTGGCCTAGGCGGCCACCCCAGGGATGTTCTTCCGCCTACTAGTCAGGGATGATCTGGTAGTAGGGCTTCTTGAAGATCTTGGTTTCGCCGGTGGCGGGATCGTACTTGGAGTTCACGAAGCACTTCCACTTGCTGTCGTCGATACCCAGGAAGTCGGCGCGGTAGTAGAAGCCGGGGTAACGGGACTCTTCACGGAAGGCGATGTGCTGCATGTGCAGGCGCACGGTCCACAGTCGATGGTAGTTTTCCCAGCAACGCAGCAGTTCGTGCAGGTCGCGGGCGGCCAGCTTGGCGGAGTCTTCTTCCATCATGCCCAGCAGATAGAAGCCGGTGTCCAGCAGAGCCTTGGAGGTGGTGTAGTAGGTACCCACGCCGCCGCCGTATTCGTCGGTGCACTTCACGAGGCGCATCATGAAGTTCTTGGGCGTGATGTAGTTGGGGTTCACCACGGGGTCGGTGGAGGCGTCCTTGCCGGCCAGGTAGTTGTAGTAAGGACGGTAGATCAGCTGCTTCAGTTCTTCGGCGGTTTCCTTGAACTCAGGCTTGAAGTCCTTGTGGTCCAGGCACCAGCGCACCATCTGCTTACCGGCGATACGGCCTTCAGCGTGGGAACCGGAGGAGAACTTGTGGCCGGAAGCGCCCACGCCGTCGGCGCAGGTGAACAGGCCTTCCACGGTGGTCATGCGGTTGTAGACCTTACCGTTGGCAGCGCGAACCTTGTAGTCTTCGGGCACCCAAGCTTCGTCGGGACCGGAAACCCAGATACCGCAGCAGCCGGAGTGAGAGCCGAGCAGGTAAGGTTCGGTGGGCATGATTTCGGAACCGCGTTCTTCAGGAGCGGTGTTGGTGGCGGCCCACAGGTTGGCCTGACCAACGCACATATCCAGGAAGTCTTCCCAAGCTTCGGACTCGAGGTCTTTCTGCTGTTCTTCGGTCAGGGTGGCGAAGGTGGTCAGCAGGGCGGTCTTGGTGTCCATGTAGATGGGGCCGCGGCCTTCGCGCATTTCACGAAGCATCATGTGGTTACGCAGGCAGGTGGGGATCACGTGACCCTTGGCGTAGCCGCGATCTTCGTAAGGCTTCAGCATGGCGCGGTTGGTGGCGCAGTAGTCTTCGCCCTTGCAGTTGGTGGCTTTAGCCTTGAACAGCAGGAACCAGGCGCCCACAGGGCCGTAACCGTCCTTGAAGCGGGCGGGCACGAAGCGGTTTTCCATCATGGTCATTTCGGCGCCGACCTGAGCGCACATGGTGTAGGTGGAACCGGCGTTCCACACGGGGTACCAAGCGCGGCCCATGCCTTCACCGGTGGAACGGGGACGGTACACGTTAACGGCACCGCCGGCGGCCACCATGATGGCGTTGGCTTTGAAGATGTGCACTTCGTTGGCACGCAGGTTGAAGCCCACGGCACCAGCGACGCGGTTGGGGGTGTTCTTGTCGAGCAGCAGCTTCACGATGAAGATACGCTCCATGATACGGTCTTCACCCAGGGCATTCTTGGCAGCTTCGGCCACGATGCACTTGTAGGATTCACCGTTGATCATGATCTGCCAGCGGCCGGAGCGGACGGGCTCGTCGCCGTTGCGCAGGCTCTTGCCGGCGGCCTTGGCGGCGGCGCCGTTCATGTTGTGGCCGTTTTCGTCCTTGATCCAGCAGGGCAGGCCCCACTCTTCGAACAGATGCACGGAGTCGTCAACGTGACGGCCCACGTCGAAGATCAGGTCTTCGCGGACCAGACCCATAAGGTCGGTGCGGACCATGCGGACGTAATCGTCGGCGGTGTTTTTGCCGAGGTAGGTGTTGATGGCGGACAGGCCCTGGGCCACGGCGCCGGAGCGCTCGAGGGCGGCCTTATCGCACAGCATCATTTTCAGACCGTGTTTGTCGCCCCAGCGCACGGCTTCGAAAGCGGCACCGCAGGCACCCATACCGCCGCCCACGATCAGCAGGTCGACGTCATGTTCCTTCACTTCAGGTTCAGCAATGGCAACGCCTTTCATCGCTTCCTTGACGGGAATCATAGGCATAGTGATTTCTCCTTAAGCTCTACGCGGTTACTGCTCTCTAGCGGCCCTGTTCCATAGCGGTGAAGACCTTGTCGGCTTCAGTCACTTCGAACTTCTTGCCCAGGACTTCGATGGGGGTGGCCAGCTTTTCTTCGGTGAACAGCAGTTCGTCGTCGAGGTTGGCGCCTTCCGGTTTGCCTTCGAAGGGCTTGATGGAGCCTTCAGGAGTGGTACGGATGGGGAACTTGAAACGTTTCACGCTGCCGTTGCGGAACTGCACGGTCCACATGATGGAGTCGGCAGAGCGCATGGGGATACAGGTGCCGCCCATGGGAGCAAAGTCGGCGTAGGGACGAGCGGTGATGGCGCCCTGGGGGCAGATCTTCACGCAGGAATAGCATTCCCAGCAGGCGTCGGGTTCCTGGTTGTACGCCTTCATTTCCTGAGGATCGAGGATCATCAGGTCGTTCGGGCAGATGTACATGCAGGCCGTCTTTTCGCCACCCTTGCAGCCGTCGCATTTGGACGGATCGACAAACGTAGGCATAACGTATCCTCCAACTCTTAAAGTGTTTCAGGTCAATTTTGACCGTATGGGCAGCCACTCGGGCCGCCCGAGTGCCGTCTTGATTGGGGTCACGACCCTGGGCAACAGCGCTCAGGTCGTGCGCTTGTGTATTTAGTAACAAGCTACCCCTCTTCACGTCAAGCCCCCTTTTGAAAAATTCGTGGAAACTCTCGGTGGAAAACGGCACAACCCACTATAATCCTTGCACATTCTTCCTAGCATAATTTTTATGCTGTGTAAAGATGCTCCGCGTTTTGGACGGCTTTCATGTTCAAGATCTGTGTTGGGCCAGGAAAAGGCATGTTTATCAGCCGGTTATCCTGAATATCTCCCTGTTCCTGTTCAGGGAACGCTTTAGTAAAATCATTTAATTTCAAATAGTTAACATATCGACGCTTTCCATGCCGGACGGGCGGCTTTTTTATGACGTTCCGGTGTCGCCCTGATCTTGATGAGAAAAAGAAGCAAAAGTTGAAACAATTATCCAATAAAATCAAATGGTTGATTGTATCTATTGGGAATAGTTGGTTTTTTATCAAAAATACGTCGTAAGGTACCCGGTACGCTCTTTGAGGCTCCCTCCAGTGCTCGCCGGAGCTTGCACTCTCTTTCACATGGAGCCGGAAAAGTCTCTTCCGGGGGCTTGCCAGTGAGGACGTTTCGGGATACAGCATCCCCCACAAATTCATAGAGCGACGCGCCGTCCGGCGGTCGAGAGGAGCATCCAGCATGAACGAGCACCACGAATTCCGACCTGCCCAGAGGCCGGACAAACGCAGCGACCGCCCCGAAGGACGTTTCGAGGCCAGAACCGACGGCAAGCCCGAGCGTCCGCGCCGCAGCCTGCGCGAGACCGTCTGTGACATCGACCGCGATATCCTGCGCATGCTCATGCGCCGCCACAATCTCATCAAGCGCATGTACAATGCCAAGGGTTTCCTGGAGCCCGCGGAAGAAAAAAGCATCCGCGAGTCCTGGGAAGCCGCCGTTTCCCGCGTCAGCCGCGACCCGCGCCTGAGCGGCCGTTTCTTCACCCTGATGCAGGAAGTGGAATTCCTGCCCCGTCCCGGTGAAGACGGCGAAGCCCAGCGCCCCGCCTTCAATCTTGCCCCCGCCGACATGCCCGTGCGCCTGTCCATGCCCGCCCCGCGTTCCTGTCGCCTGACCCGGGCCTGGGCCACGCTGGCCGCCTGCACCGGCCAGGCCGTGCGCATCGCCCCCGCCCTGATGAACGATCCCGTCGTGGATTGCGTCAAGCTGCTCAACCAGCTGGGCGCCCATGCCAACCGTGACGACGGTGCCGTGCATGTGGCCGCCGGCACGCCCCTGGGCACCCCGGACAAGGTGCTGCATGTGGGCGACAGCTCCTGGAACTTCTATCTGGCCCTGGGCCATTACCTGGGCCGTCCTTCGCGCACCAAGTTCACCGGCGGCGCGGCCCTCAAGCTGGCCGACCTCAGCGCCACCCGCCGCTTCCTGCCCCTCATGGGCGCGCGTCTGGTGCATGTGGTGCCCAAGTCCGACGGCTTCCCGGTGCGCATCGAATGCTCCGGCGTGCTGCCCGGCAAGGTGGTCTTCCCCGCCGATGCCCCGGTGGAACTGGCCGAAGGCATCATGCTGGCCGCGCCTTCCTATGAGCGCGCCATCACCCTGGACCTTTCCGCCATGCCCGAGCGTGCGCTGGCCTTTGCCCGCATCCTGCCCGTGCTGAACGCTGCCGGTGCCGACGTGCGCCGCGAAGGCGACGTGCTCCACTTCCAGCCCTGCGCCCTGAGCATCCCCTCCGAGCCCACCCTGCCCGTGGAACCGGAACTGGCCGTGTTCCTGATGGGCCTCGCCCCGGCTCTGGGCGGTGAAGTGCGCCTGGAAGGCCAGTGGCCCACCTGGCCCGGCACCGAAGCCGGTCTGGACCTGCTGCGCCAGACCGGTGCCAAGGTCGAATGCTCGGCCACCGAGATCCTGGCCCGCAGCCTGAAGCCGCTGGCCGAACTGCCCGCCGCCTTTGCCCTGCCCGAAGGCCTGCCCGCCTCCTGGCGTCCGCTGGCCGTGGCCCTGAGCACCATGACGGCCCTGCGCGGCGGTCGTGCCGTGCTGCCCGCCGGCCTGGAAGCCGAAGAGAACGTGGTGGAAAGCTACCTGCACGCTGCCGGTCTGGCTCTGGATGCCGAAGGCTGCCTGGTGGCTTGGAAGCCCGGTGACGACATGGAAGAAGCCGAAGAACAGGACGAGGAAGGCCGCCCCGTGCGCAAGTCCCGTCCCGCTCTGCAGGCCCGCGGCTGGAACGCCCCCGACGCTCCCTGGGCCGTGGCCCTGGCCCTGGCGGCCTGTGCCCGCGGCAAGCAGGAAGGCTTCAAGCTGGGCAACCCCGGCGTGCTGACCGAGCTCTATCCGCCTTTCTGGGTGCTGTACAACAACCTGCCCGAACCGCACATGACGCGTGAGAACAAGGAAGTGCCCGCCGAGCCGGTGAAGAGCCGCCGCCGCGTCATCACCAGCGCCGTGGCCGTGCCGCCTCCGCTGGAAGACGAAGATTACTAGGACCGGGCAGCTCCCGCCGTCCGGCTTGGCCGTGAGGGCCGGGCCGTGGCGGCTCCCGGTATCGAAGACGAAAAGGGCGCCCATCCTTCGCGGATGGACGCCCTTTTTCATTTGCGGGAAGCGGCGGTCGGAGCGTCTGCCGCCCGGCCCTGCCTGCAGGATAGGCCCGTCAGGCCAGCTCTTCAGGAAGCTTGCAAAGGTCGACCCATTGCCCGCCGGTGACGGCGGCCAGCTCGTCCGGGGTCAGCTGCACGGCGTTGTTGGGCGCACCGGCGGCAGGGTAGACCACGTCATAGCGCTTGAGGCTCTCGTCCAGGAACACGCGCACCCCTTCCGGCAGGGCAAAGGGGCAGACCCCGCCCTGGGGATGGCCGGTGAGGCGCTCCACGTCCTCCACGGGGATGAAGCGGGCCTTTTCGTGGAACAGATCCTTGAACTTGCGGTTGTCCAGACGGGCCAGTCCCATGGCCACCACCAGCACGGGACCGGTGGAGGTGAGGATGGACAGCGTCTTGGCGATACGGCCCGCCTCGCAGTGCAGGGCTTCGGCCGCCAGCGCCACGGTGGCGCTGGAGACGGTGAACTCGCGGTAGCGGTCGCCCAGACCGTGGGCGGCCAGTTGGGCCCTGACGGCTTCGGTGCGCATGGCTGGATGCTCCTTGGCTGAAACATGCTCCGTTGTTGCCGGTGATGGCAGCATGCCGGAGGCGGGATCTCCCCGTCCGGGCGGGGATGAAAAAAGGGGCCTGTCGGGCAGGCCCCTCCGGTATGGTTACAGGGTGATGGGCAGGGGGCCGAAGCTGGCCTCGTAGCGCTTGCGGAACTCGTCCTTGCTGAAGTGGTGCTCCTGCGTGCCCAGCTGCTCGATGGCGTAGCAGGCGCTCACCGCGCCCAGCTTGGCGGCTTCGGGCATCTCCAGGCCGCAGACCAGGCCCTTGAGCAGGCCCGCGCGGTGGGAGTCGCCCGCGCCGGTGGGATCCTTGACGCCGTCGCAGGGGATGGCGGGCACATGCACGTCCACGCCTTGGGCATTGCGGATGCGCTGGCCGTCGCCGCCCAGCGTGGTCACCAGCCAGCCGGTCATGGCCACCAGTTCTTCCTCGCTCTTGCCCGTCTTCTTGCAGACCATGCCCAGCTCGTAATCGTTGGTCACGCAGGCATAGGAACCGCGGATGGCGTCGCAGAGGTCATCGCCCGAAAGCACGGGCAGCTGCTGGCCGGGGTCGAAGATGTAGCGCACGCCCTTTTCACGGAAGAAGCCGGGCAGGCGGCGCATGTCGTCCACGCTGCCGGGGGAGACGATGGCCCAGTCCTTGGCGGGATCGAGGTTGGGGAAGGTGTAGGTGGCGGGCTGGCTCATGGCGCCGGGGTAGAAGCCCGTGATCTGGTTGTTGTTCTGGTCCGTGGTGATGTAGCACAGGGCCGTGAACACGTCGGAATCGCGCCGGATGCCTTCCAGCGACAGGCCCAGCTTTTCCCAGGCCGCCGCGTAACCGGTGAAGTCGCGGCCGGCGGCGGAGACGACGATGGGTTTTTCGCCCAGCAGGGCCAGCGTGTAGGCGATGTTGCCCGCGCAGCCGCCGCGGCGTTCGTCCATGCTGTCCACCATGAAGCTGACGCTCAGCATGTGCAGCTTGTCCATGAGCACATGGTCCTGCAGGTTGCCGCCAAAGGTCATGATGCGGTCAAAAGCCAGGGAACCGGAAACATAAATGGCCATCTTCGTTCCTTTTATTCGTTGAGCTGCCCTGCGGGCAGGCTGTTTTGGGCGATCCAGTCCAGGAAGGGCGCGTTGCCCTTCTCCAGCGGCATGCCCACGATACAGGGCACTTCATAGGGATGGGCCGCCTCCACGGCGGCACGAAAATCTTCCCACGCTGCCCGGCTGACCTGGGCCAGCAGCAGGCATTCGCGGCTTTCGCGGACCTTGCCTTCCCAGCGATAGATGGAAAGGGCTCCGGGCAGGATGTTCACCCCGGCGGCCAGCCGTCGTTCCACCACCAGATGGGCCAGGGTTCGGGCAGTCGCTCCGTCGGGCACAGTGACACAGGCAAGCAGGCTCATGGCGTCCTCCTGTTCGGGAAGTGGGAAAAGCGGACAGAAGATACACCAGCGGGCCGTAAAAACCAAGCGTGCCCCGCCTTGCTCCCCCTGTCTTCCTGTGGCATAGCAGGCCCATGAGCGTAAAAAAATCCCTGCCGCGCGGTGCCCTGGCCCGCGCTGAAAAAGTCCTGGCGGCCCTTCAGGCCCGCTATCCCCGTCCCGCGACCCATCTTGAAGCCGACAACGCCTGGGAACTGCTGGTGGCCACGGTGCTGGCCGCCCAGTGTACCGACGCCCGCGTCAACACCGTGACCCCGGAGCTGTTCCGGCGCTGGCCCGGCCCGGCCGAGCTGGCCCTGGCCACGCAGGAAGAGCTGGAAAGCGTCATCCGTTCCACGGGCTTCTATCACAGCAAGGCCCGCAACCTGCTGGGCGCGGCGCAGCGCGTGGTCTCCGTCTATGGCGGCGAGGTGCCGCCCCGTCTGGACGAGCTCATCACCCTGCCCGGCGTGGCCCGCAAGACGGCCAATGTGGTGCTGTTCGGCGCCTTCGGCATCAACGAGGGCCTGGCCGTGGATACCCACGTCAAGCGCATCAGCTATCGTCTGGGCCTTACCGCCCACACCGATCCCGTGGACATCGAACAGGATCTGATGCGCCTCTTCCCCCGTGCCGAATGGGGCGACGTCAATCACCGCATGGTCTGGTTCGGCCGCGATGTCTGCCACGCCCGCAGCCCCCGCTGCGCGGAATGCGAGATGGCCGACTTCTGCCCCCGCCGCGAACCGCCCAAGGGAAAATAGCTGTTGGGGAAAAGAACGTGGGGGAAGGGGGGAACTTTGGCTAGCGCACAAAGTTCCCCCCTTCCCCCACACCCCCATCCTCCTTCAAACGCGCTTTATTCAGGTCGCTGACAAGTTGGTATGCGGGCAATAGACACCACACAAGGTTACTTGCGAAAATGATTGACAGTCGCAGTAGTAGGGTGACTATACCGTGTCATTTGTAAGGTAAAGGGTAATCTTCAATATAGCTATTTATATTATGTTTTTTTGTGTGATGCTATAAAATCTCGTCTGATGAGTTCTCACGTGGGACAGGTAACTTATGTATCAATCCTTTTTTTTCCATATCTTTGAGAGATGTTTTTGCGGCATTTAGGAGTAATGATATATAGGATAATCCTCCATCACTCTTTCCATCAGCAGTATAAATTTGATTTCCTGTGTGAAGATCGAAGACAGTTACATTTGTAGCCATGATTAAATCTGTCGTGTAGTAGCCACCAGAAACGGTCGTTCCATATTTTCCATATGTATACGTTGGGGGAACATAGTCTTCGACAGACCCTTTTGCTACGGCAACCAAAAGTAGGCTATCCGCCCCAGAAGAACGCAGCAGGGCACCTTCTGTTGTCCGGTTTTCTCTTGTGGGCAATATAATTTCAGAATATTTGAGTGATTGGATATTGTAGTCGGCAAGCATCAGGGAAATTTTGTCTTCTGCCTCAAAAACTTCTCCCATATCAGCGCCCTTGATGCAGATAATTGTTTTTCCAAGGTTATGGTGCTGATAGGCAGGGTCGACATAGCCTGTAAGGTCAGTACTTGCACATCCTGTAACCATAAATAGGATTATCAAGCACAGCAGCTTTCTCATAAACTCCCCTCCTGGAGACAGGTATCCTCTAATTGAAATAACTATGGGACATGTTGTCTATACAGGCAAGTGCAGCCATAGGACGGCACGAGTTGTCTTGCAGGCATTATTCCTTCTATTTTATTAATATCAATGACAAAACAGCCCGGCCTCCATGGAGACCGGGCTGTTGTCGTTATCGGGAAAGGGCTGTTCCCGGAGAGAACCGGGACAGGCTCACTTGCGGTCCACCCACCATTTTTTGTCCACGCGGCCGTACCACCAGCGGTTATGGTCCGTACGCAGGATGACCTCGCACAGGGCCTGGGCCTGCGGGCTGCGCAGGCGTTTGACCGCGCTTTCCAGCCAGTCGGCGGCAAATTTGTTGCCCTTGTCCAGCTCGGCCTTGAGGTTGCAGATCAGGTCCAGCTGGTCGGCATCGTGGGCCAGGCGGGCCTCCAGGCTCTGGCGTTCCTGCAGTTCGTCCCAGCCCTCGAGGATGTCCTGTTCCAGTCCGGTGCCGTCCACGGCATCCTGCAGGGCATCGCGGTCGCGGCAGGTGTCGTAACGGTGGTTCACATAGTTGAAATCGCCGGTACGTGCTTCATGCAGATCGTGGAAAAGGCAGAGGAAGGTTACGCGGGCGGCATCGGCCCCCGCCAGTTTGGCCAGGGTGTAGCCGATGACGCTGGTACGGTAGGAATGCTCGGCCACGTTCTCGCTGCCGGAGCCCAGGAAGGCATAGCCGCTGCGCGGCGTGTGGCGCAGATGTCCCGCCTCGTGGAAAAAGTCCGTGATGCGTTCCAGCTGCTGTTCATCAGGCAGGCCCGCTGCGGGCGTGCTCTTGTTTGGGCTGTCCTGTGCCATGTGTGTTTCCTCATGGAGGGAGCGCGGTGCCCCCTCCGTTGCTGATTTGTACGAAAACTGTCCGGCGTGCGCCATCGACCGCCCCTTTTTGTCTTTGCCCAACCGCCAGCGGGCGGTGTTTGTTCGGGGGACGGTCACCCAGGCAAGGCCATGGTTTTTCCGGGCCTCGCCATCCTCCTGCACAAAGCGCGTTGGGGGAGGGATGGGGGTCGGGGGGAAGGGAACCCCCTTGCGCGCGAGCCAAGGGGGTTCCCTTCCCCCCGGAAAATCCCTGTCCGCTCTTATTCCAGCCCGTACTTGCGCAATTTGTTGTGCAGGGTGGCGCGGGTGATGCCCAGGCGGCGGGCAGCCTCGCTCTTGTTGTCCTCGGTCTGGCGCAGGGTGTCCTCGATGGCGCGGCGCTCCAGAGCTTCCAGAGACAGACCGGCCAGGGAGGCCTCGGCGGTCTCCGGTACCGGGGCGGCCTGCTCGGCGGCGCCGGTGACGCTGGCGGGCAGTTCCGGGCCGGTGATGAGGTCGCCGGTGCAGAGGATCACGGCGCGTTCCACGGCGTTCTGGAGCTCGCGCACGTTGCCGGGCCAGGAATAGCGGCGCAGCATGTCCAGGGCCTGCGGGGCGAAGCCCTTGACGTTCTTGCGGTTGCGGGCCGCGAATTTTTCCAGGAAATGGGCCGCCAGCAGGGGGATGTCCTCGCTGCGTTCACGCAGGGCGGGCACCTCGATGCTGATGACGTTGAGGCGGAAGAACAGGTCCTCGCGGAAGCGCTTCTGCTCCACCTCTTCGCGCAGGTTGCGGTTGGTGGCGGCGATGACGCGCACGTCCACGGTGATGGGCGAGTCCGAGCCCACGCGCTGCACCTCGCCCTGCTGCAGGGCGCGCAGCAGCTTGGCCTGGAGCGAAAGGGGCATCTCGCCGATCTCGTCCAGGAAGAGGGTGCCGCCGTCGGCCTGCAGAAAGCGGCCCTCGCGGCGGCGGTCGGCGCCGGTGAAGGCCCCGCGCTCATGGCCGAACAGTTCGGATTCCAGCAGGTTCTCGGCCAGGGCGGCGCAGTTGACCGTGACCAGAGGTTTGTTGGCACGGGCGCTGGCACCGTGGACGGCGCGGGCCACCAGTTCCTTGCCGGTGCCGGATTCCCCGGTGATGAGCACCGTGGCCTCGGTGGGCGCCACGGTGGCGATGATCTCGCGCATGGCGCTGACGGCGGGGCTGCGGCCCAGGATCTCGGGCCCGGCAGCAGCCTCGCTGAGCTGGCGGCGCAGCTCGCGGTTCTCCACGCTCATGCGGGAGTGGTCCACGGCCCGTTGCAGGGTCTCGCGCAGGGCGTCGAAGTCCAGCGGCTTGGTCAGATAATCGTAGGCGCCCAGGCGCAGGGCATCCACGGCGGTCTCCACGGAGGAGTAGGCCGTCATCAGCACCACGGGCAGGGCCGGATTGTAGTCCAGGATGCCCCGCAGGGCGTGGATGCCGTCCATGCGTCCCATGCGCACGTCGGTCAGCACCACGTCGTAGGGCTTGGCGCGCACGGCCTCCACGGCCAGATCGCCGTCGGCCGCCTCGTCCACGCTGTAGCCCCAGGCCTGGAGCATCATGCGCAACATGCCGCGGTGGGCATCGTCGTCGTCAACCACGAGAATGCTGGTATTCACCTAATCCTCCCCCTTCTGCCTGTCGGCAGGCTCCCCCGCCTGCCTGTCCGGGCCGTCCGTCGGATGGCCCGCTGCCTTGCCGGCCTGCGGCAGGCGTATGAAAAACGTGGTCCGGCCGGGCGTGTCCGCCGTGGCCTGACGGGATTGCACATAGACTTCGCCTTCGAGCGCCTCCACGATCTTGTGGACGGTGGCCAGTCCCAGGCCCGTGCCGTGCCCCTTGGTGGTGAAATAGGGGTCGAAGATGTGGTTGAGGTTCTCGGGCGCGATGCCCTGCCCGGTATCCGTGACCGAGAGGACAAGATGCTGCTTCTCCACCGTACAGCCCAGGGTCAGGGTGCCGCCGTCGGGCATGGCGTCCAGGGCGTTGAGGCAGATATTGAGCAGGGCCTGCCCCAGCCTGTCGGGATCCATGCGGGCCGGGGGCAGGGCGGCCGGAAGGCTGTTCACCAGCCGGACGCCGCGTTTTTCGGCATCCTGGGCGATGAGGCGCAGCACATGGGCCACGCTGTCTTCCAGCGGGGCGGCCACGGGCCGCACGTCACTGGGACGCGAGAGCCCGATGAGCTCGCTGATGACGCGGTTGAGGCGTTCCACCTCGCGCACCATGACGCCCGCGGCCTTGCGGTCTTCGCTGCCTTCGGGGAAGCGCATGCCGAAATAGGTGGCGTAGCCCTTGATGGAACTGAGCGGGTTGCGGATCTCGTGGGCCACCCCGGCGGCCAGCGTGCCCACGGCAGCCAGCTTTTCCTTGCGGCGGATCTCTTCTTCCAGGCGGCGGATCTCGCCTTCGGCCCGGCGCTGGCGGCGGCGGGATTCGCGGGCGCGCTGCGCGTAGTACAGGGCCAGCAGACAGGCCAGGCCCACCAGCATGGCCACCCCGGCCAGCATGAAGACGTGGTCCCTGTCCTGGCCGCGGGTGATCTCGAACGGTGAGAGGTCGAGGCCCAGGAAGATGATGGGCTGCGGCAGGCCCGGCGGCAGCTCCTGCCCCGGCGGGGGCTGCATGAAATAGCGGTAGACCACGAACACGCGCTGGCCTTCCATATTGAGGATGGCGGAACGTGTCTGGCTGCCGGGGGCCAGGAGCTTCATGGTCTTTTCGTCGGCCTCTTCGCCGTTGATGCGCAGGATCTCGCCCAGGCGGTTGCCGTTGCTGTGGGCCAGGATGGTGCCGTCGGGCATGGTGACGGCGATGAACTGCACGTCCGAGGTGCTGGCCATCTCCTTGAGCAGGATCTGCAGGCGCACGCGCGCCTCGCCGCGCATGCTGGTGCGCAGCATGCTCTCGAAGGCCATGATCAGGGAGCTGCCTTTTTCGGCCAGCAGGCGTGACATGGCGCGTTCGTTGCGCTCGATGGAGGCCAGGGCCAGCAGGGTGACCAGCAGGATGAGGACGAAGGCCGTCCCGCCCAGCAGCAGGCCCAGCGGGGTGTTCTGCTGCTGCGCCAGCTGTGAACGGGCCTGGGAGCAGTCGTTCTCGCGCGCGGCCTGGTCATTGGCCACCATGCCGCCGGTGTTCCGGCCGGACGCGGCAGACCCCGGTGTCTGGCAGGGCCGGTTGGCGGCGCGGGCCAGCCGGTGGCGGCGGGGGTCCAGCAGGGCGGCAGCAGCGGAAAGGCAGCGTCGGATAAAGTTCATGCCTGCACTATAAGCATGGTTGGGGCACCTGTCACCTTGCCGTCGGATATTTGGCTTGCATGTTTTTTGCAAGAACGAGGAAAGACGAAAAAAATGCCACGGCCTGCCGGCGGCCTTTCCTTGCGCCGCGGACACAGGCTTGATATGCCAGAAGCATGGCCCAACAGAACAAGGTTTGCCTATGTGGAAGAATATAGTTGTCAGTGGTCTGGTCATGACATCGCTCCTGCTGCTGCCGCTCATGGCGGCTGCCGGGGGGCATCACGGCGGCGGTCACGGGCCGCGCGGCTACCGCAATATCGACCAGTGGCTCCAGAGCCTGCCCGAAGAACAGCAGGTCAAGGCCCGCGCCATCCTTGAAGAAGCCCGTCCTGCCATCGAAGACACCCGCTGGCGCATTCGCCAGAAGCGGGAAGAACTGGCCCATTTCGACTACGCGGAGGACTCGTCCGCCGAGACGCTCTCCCGTCTTGGCTGGGAGCTGCAGGACCTGCGCGACCGTCTGCGCCTGCAGCTGGCGCAGCTGGAAGGCCGCCTGCTGGACGAGGTGGGCGTGAGTTTCCGCCGCGCCGGCAAGAGCCGGGGCTGCAACAGCATGATCCGGCAGGACGTGATCCATACGTATTCCCTGCAGGAGACCCTCGAACCCTGCCCGTAACTTCTGCAGCCCGCACGAAACATCCAGGCCCCGCTCAGGCGGGGCTTTTTTTGTATCCGGCTCCGGCTTTGGGGGCCGGGCGTCAGGGGTGTATGAAAATTTGTCTGCTGTATAATTTTTGACCAGGTCCGCCGGCCCGCTGCATAAAAACTGGACATCTGGGGGGAACACAGGGCAGCCGGAGGAAGGCTGTTTGCCGGGATGAAAATATAATATATTGATTTATATTGAAAAATAATGTTTGGCACGCGGGTTGCTATATACAGAGCACAAAGGGCAAGACCCAAAGCCCAAAGATAACCCACTCTGAGAAGAGATAAAGGAGCATATATATGAATACTTCCCGCGTTATGATCCCTGCCCTGCTGGCTGCAGCCCTCATCGGCGGAACCATGACCTCTGACGCTTTCGCCGGCCCCCATCATCGCGGCCAGGGCAACGGTTATGGTCCCTGCTACGGTTACGGCGACGGCGGCTGCTGGGAAGGCGGCTGGGGACATCACGGCCACGCCCGTGGCTGGGGTTACCGGGCCATGTCGGACGCGCAGCGTGCCAAGTTCGACAAGATCATGGAAGAATTCGCTCCCCGCATGGAGCAGCTGCGCGACAGCATCTACGTCAAGCGCCAGGAACTGCGGGCTTTGGAAAACGCCACCAACCCCGATGTGAAGGCCGTGCGTGAGGCCGCTACCGAAATGGCCCGTCTGCGCAACGAGATGGCCGACCTGCATGACGCCCTGGGCGACAAGCTGGCTGCCGAAGTGGGCGTGCCGGAAGGCTTCAAGGATGCCCCCCGCGGTCCTCGTGGTCCCCGTGGCGATCGCGGCCCCGCCATGGATTGCCCCCGTGGCGACGGCCCCCGCGGTGACGCCGGCTACTACGACGGTCCCCATCGCGGCCACTACTAAGAGCTGATCCCTGCCAACGGCAGAAAGAAATATCTGGCCGGAAGCTCCTCCTCCTTCCGGCCAGGCTCCCGAAAACAGCAACCTCCTTTGACAGGCACCTTTAACCGGAGCTCCCGCTCTACAAAATGCAGTCCTCTGGAACTTCTACCCCGGCCGGGGATTCCCCTGGCCCCGGCCGGGCCTTCCTGAGAACGACGGATTTTACTCCTGAGATCGTCCCTCCCCGCCTTAGGCGGACAACATATCCGGCAGGGCAATCCCCCTTGGTCCTGCCGGGGCTCACGAGAGCATCCTCCTCCTTCACCATAACCTCTAACCATCAGAACATCCTCCCTCTTTGGCCGGCTGCTCCTCCCCCTGGGCAGCCGGTCGTCTTTTTTTGTCCGCTGTCCGGCGTCCGTCCGGCCTGCCTTTCTTTTCTCCGACGGCATGGTCTGTCCAAGGTGGGGAGGGGCGGGACAGCCCCGTACCGTGGTCCATGCGGCCCGCTCTGCCGGGCACGAGACAGGGGAGAGTTTTTTCCCCTTCCGAGTCCCGGTCTTCGAGGGCGCGGCAGCTCTCCGGCCTGTCCGGTCACGGAGCCCCGGCCATCAGGGAAGAACGGCCTTCGTGTGCGGCGCTCTGCGATGCGCCCGCTGTCCGGCAGGCTTTGGCAGGCCCGGTGTCGCCGCCTTGCTCCGTCCGTACGCTCACCGCTCTTGGCCAGGATGCTCGTGCAGCCCGGCCATCACAGATGGCACGGCGCACGTCTGCTCGCAGAAATTCGCCGTTCCTCTCTTCCTCATCCTTCTTTCTTATCATGGAGACGCCGAGCGCTGTCCGCCTGCTGTGCGGCAGGGGAGCGGCAAGGCTCACACGGGCCGCATCGCCCGCGGCAATCCGGCGGCACAAAAAAAGACGCCCACCGGCATGGAGACCGGCGGACGTCTGGAGTCGTTTTACGGATGCGGCGCGCGGGATCAGAACAGCTTGTAGAGCAGGGAAGAGATGGCCACGCAACCGGCGGCCAGCACGAAGGCATTGCTCCACTGGCCACGGTAGCGGCTCATGGCCGGGATCTTGTGCACGGCGTACATGGGCATGATGAACAGGATCATGGCGATGACCGGGCCGCTGAGGGATTCGATGATGTCCAGGATGCCGGGATTGAGCCAGCCGGCCAGCCAGAGGGTCACGAAGAAGAACAGGGCGATGCCGGTGCGCACGCTGCGCGAGGTGGCCGTGGCTTCGGGGTTGGAGGACATCTGGATCAGGATGCCGTGCAGGCCTTCGCGGGCGCCCAGATAGTGGCCGAAGAAGGAGCTGCCGATGGCCAGGAAGGCGATGAGCGGGCCGAACCAGGAGATGAAGGGATTGTCGAACTGGTTGGCCAGATAGGAGAGAACGGGGATGTTCTGGGCCTTGGCCTCCACCAGCTGGGCGGGGCTGAGGCTGAGCACGCAGCTGAAGACGAAGGCCATGACGAAGAGCACCAGGATACAGACCGTGCCGCGCAGGGTCTGGGAGGCCTTCTGTTCGGCCATGTCGCCGTACTGGCGGCGCTGGGCCAGGGCAAAGGACGAGATGGCGGGCGAATGGTTGAAGGCGAAGACCAGCACCGGCAGGGTGAGCCAGAGGGTGCCCAGGAAGCTGCCGGCATCAGGCATCTGGCCCAGCGAGGAGGTGTTCCAGTGCGGGATGAGGTAGAGCGACAGGCAGAAGAGGATGCCGCACAGGGGGTAGACCAGCCACTCGTTGAATTTGAGCATGAAGTTCTCGCCCACCAGGATGACGGCCATCAGGGCCGCCACCAGCACGCCGGAAAGCAGCAGGCGCGGCGGCGCGGCCATCTGCAGCTGGTTGACGATGAAGGATTCCACCGTGTTGGTGATGCCCACGGCATAGATGAGCAGGATGGGATAGATGGCGAAGAAATAGAGCAGGGTGATGAGCTTGCCTGCGGAAAGGCCGAAGTGTTCCTCCACCACGGCGGTGATGTCGCTGTCGGCGCGGGAGGAGGACAGCACGAAGCGGGCCAGGCCCCGGTGGGCGAAATAGGTCATGGGGCCCACCAGCAGGGTGATGACGACCAGGGGCCAGATGCCGGACATGCCCGCATTGATGGGCAGGAAGAGGATGCCCGCGCCCACCGCGGTGCCGAAGAGGTTGAGCATCCAGACGACGTCGAATTTCGTCCAGCGGCCGGAGGCGGCATGGCCGGTTTCAGGGGTCTGTGCCATGAAGGTTCCTTGAAGGTGAAAGGGTTGGAAAGGCAGGGGAACAGGTCCCGGGCCCGTGGCAGGGCCCTGTGCGGGGCGTCCGGCAGCGGCGGATGCCGTCCCTGTTCCTGTCCGGGGACGGAAGGGGCCGCCTTCGCCGGATGGACGAAGACGGCCCCGCGGGAGCGCACGGCTCCCGATCAGCATTCCACCAGGCTGACGGCCAGGCCGCCTTCGCTGGTTTCCTTGAATTTGGCGTTCATCTCGCGGCCGGTCTCGTTCATGGCCATGATGACGGCGTCCAGGCTGACCATATGCTGCGAGGACTTCTCGCAGGTGGCCAGCAGGCAGGCATTGTAGGCCTTGATGGCGCCCACGGCGTTGCGCTCGATGCAGGGGATCTGCACATAGCCGCCCACGGGGTCGCAGGTCAGGCCCAGATGGTGTTCCAGGGCCACTTCGGCGGCGTTCTCCACCACATCCACGGCATAACCGCGCGCATGGGCCAGCATGGCGGCGGCCATGCTGGAGGCCACGCCCACTTCGCCCTGACAGCCCACTTCGGCACCGGCGATACCGGCGTTGTGCTTGGCCAGGAAGCCCACGGCCGCCGAGGCCAGCACGCCTTCGCGCAGGGCCCGGTCACCGATGTTCATGTTGTAGCGCATGGCGTAGAGCAGGGCGGGCATGACGCCCGCGGCCCCGCAGGTGGGCGCGGTGACGATGACGCCGCCCGAGGCGTTCTCTTCGGCCACGGCAAAGGCATAGGCGTTGACCTGGCCCAGGAAGCGGTCCACGGCCAGGGGCATCTCGCGGGCGCGTTCCAGCAGGGTATGGCCCTTGCGCCACACGCCCAGGGTGCCGGGCAGCTGCCCTTCGGCCTCAAGGCCGCGGCGCACGCTGGCGTACATGGATTCCATGATCTGTTCCAGGTTCTGGAATATGTCCGGGCGGGACATGCCGGTGATGGAGCTTTCGTTGTCCAGGATCAGCTCGTGCAGGGTCAGGCCGGTCTTGGCCAGCTGTTCGCGCAGCTGGCGCATGGTGCCGTAGGGGTGCACGGGCTTGCCGCGTTCGGGCGGGGTCCAGCCCTTCCACTGGATGAATCCGCCGCCCACGGAATAGTATTCCATGCTGAACAGGGCCTGGCCGTCGGCATCCTCAAGGCTGACGAGCAGGGTGTTGCTGTAGGGAGCGTCGTGGATGATGGGGCCGTGTTCGATGTCGGCAAGGCCCACCTGCAAAAGGACGTCGTGGATGCGCAGCTCGTGCCGGGCGTCGGCTTCGCGGCTCAGCCTGTCCAGCAGGCCCGCGGGACAGGTCTCGGGGCTGGTGCGCAGCAGACCGGCCAGCACGGCGGTATTGGTGCCGTGGCCCATGCCCGTGGCGCTCAGCGAGCCCAGCAGCACCACATGGATGCGGGCGGCGCGGCGTACCAGATCGGGGTCGAGGGCATCGCAGCGCTGGACGAAGTCATGACCGGCGCGCATGGGGCCGATGGTATGGGAGCTGGAAGGGCCGGGGCCGATCTTGAAAAAGTCGAAGAGCGAGGTCTCGATGGCCGGACGGACATGCAGGGCCGTCAGGGGCTTGTGCGTGGGAGTCATGGTGTCTCCTTGTGTGGGATGACTGTGCTGGCCGCAGGCGCAGGCCTGACGCGGGGCGGGCGCGGAGCGCGCCGGGGAGGGAGAGGAAGGAAACAGGAGCTGCGCCCCATTGCAGCACATCCCCTTTTGCCTTGAGTACGGGGATGTGTCAATATTTTTTAATTTAAAAAATATTTTAAATAGTAAGACTAGTCATTATTTTTCTTGATTTGTCGCATATAATTGTACACCGTGTAGATGGAGACCTGCATCTCCTTGGCCACATGCTGGACCACGCCCTTGATGAGGAAGGCGCCCTCCTCGTCGAGAATGCGGATGAAGTCCTTTTTTTCCTCGCGGTTCATGAGGGAGGGGTGTTTGCCTGCGCGCCGGATGGCCGCCTCGAGGATGGCAAGGCTGGTATCGCCGGTGCAGGCGGCAAAGGTCTCGCTCACGTCGCGTTCCAGCGGATCCACGTGCAGCAGGGGGTGCAGCACGGCCTGGAAGTGCAGCAGGTCGGAAAGGTCGATGTTCATGCAGAAGGCGCCGATGACCCGGCCGTCGGCCCTGCGCAGGAACGAGGTGGAGGACTTGAGGGATTTGCCGCCCGGCGTGGACGAGGGATAGCCCACGATGTCCGCCACATCGTCGCCCTGCTGGCGCCAGGCCTTGACCACGATGTTGGTGATGGGCGCGCCCAGCTTGCGGCCGGTAAGGCTGCCTTCCAGATGGATGAGGGAGTGCTCGAGATCGCGGAAATCATGGATGGCGACCTCGCACAGCGGCCCCAGGGTCCGCTGCAGCATGCGGGCCTGCCGGATGGCATTGGCAAAGATGGCGCGTTCTTCTTCACTGAGCGGCGGCAGGGACCCGGAAGGGGCGGCGGACATGGTCACCTCATGGTCGGATGCGGGCTGTGCCGCAGGTTGGAGGAAAGATCGGATCAGGCATCAAGATGCAGGCTGGCGGCCTGTCCCGCTGTCCAGACAAGGTTGCGGCGCGTGATGCCCAGGGCCGCCCAGGCCGTGCCCAGCTCGTCGCCCGGCCCGCGGAAGAAACCCTGGCAGGAGCGCGGCAGGTACAGCGCCTGTGCCCGGGGCAGTCCGGCGGGGGCTTTCCCGCCCGCCAGCAGGGCGTCCAGCAGGGCCGCGGCCCGTACCTCGCTGCGGGCGGCATCATCCCCTTGCGCCCGCAGCAGGCAGGCGCAGACATGCAGCCACAGGGCCCGTCCCAGCACGCGCCCGCCCAGGTTCCTGTCGGCGGGACCGGCCAGCAGGGCCGCTTCCATGCCGGGTTCGGGGGCAAGGCCCATGCGGATGACGGGCACCCCGGCGCGACGGGCGTACAGCCAGCCGCGCGCCAGCAGGGACAGGGTCCGCGGCAGGGGCCAGGGCGTGTACAGGCCCTGCTGCCAGCGGCGGGCCAGTTCCGTGCCCGCCAGCACCAGGCAGGGATAAAAGCGCAGCATGTCGGCCCCCAGATCCAGGGCCCGGCGCACATCGGCCAAAAAGTCTTCCGGCTGGTGGCCCGGCATGCCGGGCAGTAGCTGCACGCCCAGGGCAAGGCCCGCGTCCCGCACCAGACGGCAGGCTTCGGTGGCCTGCCGGCCGCTGTAATGGCGTTCACTGGCCTGCAGGGCCGTATCGGAAAAGCTCTGGATGCCCAGCTCCACCGTGCGGCAGCCGTGGCGGCGCAGGCGCGCCAGCAGGGCCGCATCCAGACGGTCGGGGCGGGTGGAGCAGCGGAAGCGGGTGATGCAGCCGTCACGCCGGAGGCTGTCGGCCATGTCCAAACAGGCGTCCAGGTCGCGGGGCGCCAGGGCCGTGAAGGTGCCGCCGTAAAAGGCCAGCTCTACCGGCGGCCTGCCCTGTGCCCGCCGGGCGTGTAGATCGGCGGCCGCATGGGCCAGTATCTCGTCCAGAGGACTGGCCTGCTGGCCTGTCTGGTCATGCTGGGAACAAAAAACACAGCGGCGGGGGCAGCCGAAAAACGGGATGAAAACGCTGAAGACCGGGATTGCCCTTGCAGGAGTCTCCCATAAAAAAGTAAGCGAAACACGAGACATGGCAGAAAGCGAGGAGTAGCAAGGCTTGGCAGGCTTCGCGCGGAGACAAAAATCTTGCCGGAAATGCAAGTTGAGTATATCCTACAAAAAAGTTGTGCATATGTGAAGCGTGCCTGTGGCATAAGGATTGGACATGAAGAAAACATTGACCAAAGCTGACATCGTCGAGCGGATCTACGAGAGTACAGACAAAAATCGGGTTGACGTGAAGAATGTGGTCGAAAAACTGCTGGAGATCATGAAGAATGCCATCAAAAAGGACAATGCTCTTCTGATCAGTGGGTTCGGCAAGTTTGAGGCTTACGACAAAGCGTCGCGCAAAGGCCGCAATCCGCAAACGGATGAGGCCATCACGCTGCCTCCGCGCAAGGTCGTCGTCTTCCGCCTGTCCCGCAAATTCAGAGCCGAGCTCAATTCCTGAGATCGCGCGGCATTCGGGACGATCCCACGTATCAGTCTCCTCGTTTTCTCCCGGGGTGGCCGTCTTGAGATGTGCCGCGCCGGGAGATTCTTTTTATGCTTTTCGCTTCCTTCCCCTTCCTGTTCCTTTTTCTTCCCATCCTCGTCTGGCTCTGGAAACTGACTGCCGGAGAAGACAAGGCCCGACTGTCCGTGCTCCTGCTGGGGGCCTCGCTGCTCTTTGGGGCCTGCCAGGGGCTGGAGGCCCTGCTGCTCCTGCTGGGCCTGACCGTGGTCAACTATCTGTTCGGCCTGCTGCTGGCCGATGAGGGGCACCGCCGCCGTCGGCTGGGCCGTCGGGGCCTGCTGCTTCTGGCCGTGCTGCTCAACGTGCTGGTCTGGTGCCGTTTCCGCCATCTGCCGGCCCTGTCGGCCTGGCTGGCGCAATGGCAGGACATCCTGCCCGTTTTGGCGCCCGCGGCCATGCCCGCGGGCTTCTCCTTTGCCGTGCTCATCCAGCTGGCCTGGCTGCTGGGCGTCTACCAGCGCCGCATCCGGCCTGAAGGTATCGTGCGGCAGGCCCTGTTCACCACCTGCTTCCCCTATGCCCTGTCCGGCCCGCTGGTCCGTTATGAGGAGATGGGCCCGCAGCTGGACGCCCTGGAGGTGCCGCAGGCCGAAGATCTGGCGCGGGGCCTGGGCCTGATGGTGCTGGGCCTGGCCAAGAAGGTGCTGTTGGCCGACAGTCTGGCTCCGGCGGCGGATGCCGTGTTCCACGCCGCCGCCCAGGGCCTGCCCCTGAGCACGGCCGAGGCCTGGCTGGGGGCCCTGAGCTACACTTTCCAGATATATTTCGATTTTTCCGGCTATACGGACATGGCCGTGGGAGCCGCCCTCATGCTGGGCCTGCGCCTGCCGGAGAATTTTGCCGCGCCCTACAAGGCCACGGGCATCGTGGACTTCTGGCGCCGCTGGCACATGACCCTGGGCCGCTGGCTGCATGACTGCCTGTACCAGCCCCTGGGCGGCAGCCGTCACGGCCGGGTGCGGCAGTACGCCAATTTGCTGCTGACCATGCTGGTCTGCGGTGTCTGGCACGGGGCCGGGCTGACCTTCCTCCTCTGGGGGGCCCTGCACGGCCTGCTCCTGCTGGTCAACCACGCCTTCCGGCATCTGCTGCGCGGCAGCCTGGCCGAGCGCGTGCTGGCCCTGCCGCCCCTGCGGGCCCTGTGCGTGCTGGTGACCTTTTTGTGCCTGACCGTGGCCTGGGTGCTGTTCCGCGCCGGGGATACGGGCACGGCCCTGCATGTCTGGCAGAGCATGTTCCTCTGGAGCGACGGCCATCCCCTGCCCCTGCAACAGGGGCTGGAGGCCCTGCTGCCCGGCGGCCTCTTGGAGCCCCGGCTGCTGCTGCTGCTGGCCGTCTGCGCCGTCATCGTCTGGGCCCTGCCCTGCAGCCAGCATGTGATGCTGGGCCGCGCCGACGGCAGCCGTCCCTGGCTGCACTGGCAGCCGAACCTGCTCTGGGCCGTGGCTCTGGCCCTGCCTGCGCTGGCCTCCCTGCTGCTGATGCAGGGCCATGCCTTCCTTTCTTTCCGCTTTTGACGGAGGCCCTCATGTCCGAGATAGCGCATCCGGCCCCTGACGGCTGGCTGAAACGTTTTTTCCTTTCTCTGGTGATCCTGGCCCTGCTGGCGGGGCTGCTGCTGGTCCCCTGGGCCGTCTGCTGGCTGACGGCCAGCGGCGAACTGGATCAGGAAGAAGTCGTGGCACGGCAGGCACAGGGGGAATTCGTCCTGTTCGGACCGGGGCTGGCGCAGGACATCATGGCCTACAAGCTGGCCCTGTATGCGGCCGTGAAGCCGGAAGTGGTGGTGCTGGGCTCGTCGCGGGCGGGGAACGTGCGTGCGGCCTTTTTCGAGCGCCCCTTCGTGAACATGGCCGGGGCCGCTACGGATCTGGAGAGCCTGCGCCTTCTGGTGGACAGGATGCTGGCCGTCCACAGGCCCAAGGTCGTGCTGCTGGGCCTGGACTTCTGGTGGCTGACGGCAGGCGCTCCGGCCGGGCGCCCTGAGCGGATCGTGCAGCCTTCTTTGCTGGATGCGTCCACCCTGCGGGCCCCCTGGCGCTGGCTGGTACAGGGGCGCATCGCCCCGGCGGACATGCTGGCTCCTCTGCAGCATCGTCTGCGTGCCGACCGCTACGGGCTGGAGGCCCAGCTCCGCGATACGGGCTACGGACCGGACGGCTCGCTCTATGAAGGCGCGGTGCTGGATGGCCGCCGGCCTGCGCCGGACCATGCCTTTGCCCGCACGCTGCGCGAGCTGGAAAGCGGCAGCGGCGTCTGGGCCGGGAGCCTTGCGCCGGACAGGGAACGTCTGGAAGCCTTTGCCGAGATCTGCTGCCGCCTGCGTTCGCGCGGCATCCGCACCATCGTCTTCCTGCCGCCCCTGGCCACGCCCGTACTGGGTGCCCTTGCCGACAGGAACGGCGGTGATGCCAGCTGGTTGTCCGCCCTGCGGCAGGGCCTGCTGGACTGCGGCGTGGAGAGCATGGATTTTTCGGATCCCCGCGTCTACGGCTCCGGCGATTGCGAGATGATGGACGGCCTGCACGGCGGGGACGTCATCGGGGCCAGCCTGGTGCGCGACATGGGCGACCGGCAGCCCTGGCTGCGGGACATGCTGCACCGGGAATACCTGAGCCATGTGCTGCGCGAGCGGCGCGGTCTGGCGGCCGTGCCTGACGAGCGCCTGACCGCCCTGCCCGAAGCGGATTTTCTGGGCCTGCATTGCGCCAAGAAGCGTCGCGGCGAGGCCACGCCCCGGTTTTAGGCGCGAAGGCGCACAGACTGGAGAGCGATAGGGAAGGGACCAAGGGCCGCGTTGTACTGCCGCCCCGTCACTGGACGCAAGGTCTGAGAGAGGCGATGGCGGTAGCCGTTTGGCGTATGTTGGGCTGCCCTTTTCCGCAGTTTTCTTGCAACAGAAAAAGCCGCGCTGTCATGGCGCGGCTTTTTTGCTGGGTCGTAGCCGGATACTGCCGGGAACTTCATCCGTTCCCGCATTGTCATGTCGCACACCCGTGTGCCGGCCTTTTTCCATGCCGCCGGGGGACGGGGAGCCGGGGGCAGGCCGGGGGGAAACTATCCCCGCCATGGACCCTTATAAAGGTTTTGGGAAGGGAGCGGGGGAGTGCGAGGGGGAGAGGGAGAACCGTTTTACAAAACGGTTTCCCTCTCCCCCTCGCATATATCTGCTTACCTGCCTGTCGCCCGGCCCGATCAGTAACGCTCGGGCATGTAGTGGGGCGGCAGATCGTTGACCGGGGCCCCGTTACCGGTCTGTCCCAGCTGATCGCGCAGGTTGCGGGCCAGCTCCATGGTCTCGGCCAGACGGTGCTCCAGCGTGTCGATCTGCTGTTGCTGGGCCGTCAGGGCCTCGTTGAGTTCGCGCAGACGTTCTTTCTGAAAATAGGCCAGCTCTTCCAGCCGGATGATGCGTTCTTCCTGATCCATGAGCTCTCCTCGGCGTCCTGCGCCTGCGCCGGGCCGAATCCCCTGCTTGCGGCATATGTGCCTGCAGCGGCAGGGGCCGTGGGCGCGGCGTGCGTCCATCTTTACGTTTTCGGGCGATACCCTCGCGGGTACCGCCCGTTTTTTTATTCTTCGTCGTCGTTCAGCGCCGGGCCGTCAAAGCCCCTGTCCCGGCGGCGGGAGCCGAAGGCGGGCTTGCCGTCCCTGCGGAACGAGTTCTTGCGGAAGGGCTTGTCGGCATCCTGTCGGAAACCGGGCTTGCGGAAGCCGTCACGCTCGGGACGGCGGAAGTCGCGGCGGGGCGCACCCTCCCGCTCGTCATCGAAGCGGGGGAAGGGCGCACGGCGTTTTTGGCCGTCCTGCCCTTCGTTGCCGTCGCGGTCGTTGAAGCGCCGGGGACGGAAGCCGTCCTTGCGGAAAGGCCGGCCCTCGTCGTCACGACGCGGACGGAAGGGACGCCGGGCTTCTTCGCCATCGCGATCCACGAAACGGTCGCCACGGGGACGGAAGGGACGTTCGTCCTGACCATCCCTGCGGAAGGACGGGCGGGCCTGCGGGGCTTCGTCGCCGTCACGGGCGGCATCGGGGAAGGGCCGCGGGCGGAAGGGCTTGTCCGCGTCCTGCCGGAAGCCGGGCTTGCGGAAATCGTCGCGGTCGGGACGGCGGAAATCGCGGCGGGGCGCCTCGTCCTGCTCGTCATCGAAGCGGGCAAAGGGACGGGGGCGCTTCCAGGCATCCTGTCCTTCGCTGCCGTCACTGTCGTTGAAGCGCCGGGGACGGAAGCCGTCCTTGCGGAAAGGCTGGCCCTCATCGTCACGGCGCGGACGGAAGGGACGTTCGTCCTGACCATCCCTGCGGAAGGACGGGCGGGTCTGCGGGGCTTCGTCGCCGTCACGGGCGGCATCGGGGAAGGGACGCGGGCGGAAGGGCTTGTCCACATCCTGCCGGAAGCCGGGCTTGCGGAAACCGTCGCGGTCGGGATGGCGGAAATCGCGGCGGGGCGCACTCTCCCGCTCGTCATCGAAGCGGGGGAAGGGCGGCTTGCGGTCTTCCCGGAAGTCGCGGCGGCCCTCGTGCCGGGGGGCCAGACCGTCAGCGCTGCGGCGTTCGTCGCGCCAGCGCTCGGTGGTGTTTTCCCGGCGGGGCTCGCGGTGGTGGCCTTCGCCCGCATCCTCGGCATCGGCATGGCCGCCGCGTTCGGGCATGCGGCCGAAATCGGGCATCAGGATGCGGTGCTGGCGCAGGCGGTCGGCATCGCTGCGGGCCACATAGATCTCTTCCCCATCCTCGTTGCGGCCGCAGTAATACATGGCCGTGGCGATGCTGCCCGGCGTGGGGATGAAGCACTGGGTCTGCTGCGGGCTCCAGTGACGCTCCTGCAGCCAGCGGGCCAGCTCGTGCATGTCCTCGTCCGTACAGCCGGGGAAGGCGCTCATCATGTAGGGCACCACATACTGCTCGCGTCCGGCCAGACGGCTCTGCTCCACGAAGCTCTGGAGGAAGGCCTCGAAGACTTCCATGCCCGGCTTGCGCATCAGGTCCAGCACGCGGGCGGCGCAGTGTTCCGGGGCCACCTTGAGCTGGCCGCCGGTGAATTCGCCGGTATAGGCCGCCAGGGCCTCGGGATCGTTGAGGGCCAGGTCGGCACGCACGCCGCTGGCCACGCGCACCTGCCGCACGCCGGGCAGGGCCGCCACCTCGCGCAGCAGGCCCACATGCTGCATCTGCGGGGTGATGAAGGACTTGCAGACCGTGGGGTAACAGCAGCTGCTGCGGCGGCAGCGGGACGAAGGCCGCGCACCGGGCTCCGCCTTGGCGGACGTGGCGTCATCCAGGGCGCAATGGGCCTGCCACATGTTGGCCGTGGGGCCGCCCACGTCGGAGATGGCCACCTGACCGCGGCGGGACTGGGCCACCAGCTTGCGGGCCTCGGCCAGGATGGATTCCTGGCTGCGGGAGCTGATGCGGCGTCCCTGATGCAGGGCCAGCGAGCAGAAGGAACAGCCGCCGCCACAGCCGCGATGGCTGGTGATGCTGGTGCGCAGCATCTCGTCGGCCGGGATGGGCTCGCGGTAGCGGGGATGGGCCGCGCGGGCGTAGGGCAGGGCGTAGATCTTGTCCATCTCTTCCGTGGTCAGGGGGCGGGCCGGGGGCGCCAGCACCAGGGCGCGGTCGCCCACCATCTGCTGGGCCCAGGCGTTCTGGCGGTGCACCTGCTGTTCCAGCATCTGGGTCAGGCGCAGCAGTTCCGTGGCCTCGGCCTGCACGGCCTCGTGCGAAGGCAGCTGCATGCGCGGCAGATCGAGCCATTCTTCGGGCAGATCCACGGGGACGTTGTTCTCGTCCACTTTGGCCAGCCAGGCCGTGCCGTCGATACCGTGCAGGCTCTTGCCTTCGGCCAGACGGCGGGCGCATTCCAGCATGGCCAGTTCGCCCATGCCGTAGATGAGCAGGTCGGCCTTGGCATCCAGCAGGATGGAGCGGCGCAGGCTGTCTGTCCAGAAATCGTAATGTGTGGTGCGGCGCAGCGAGGCCTCGATGCCGCCCAGGATCACCGGCAGGCCGGGGAAGGCCTGACGGGCCAGGTTGGCATAGACCAGACAGGCGCGGTTGGGACGCGCACCGGCCTTGCCGCCGGGGGTGTAGGCATCATCATGGCGCTTTTTGCGGAAGGCCGTGTAGTGGGCCAGCATGGAGTCCAGCGCGCCCGCGCTGACGCCCACGAAAAGCCGGGGACGGCCCATGACCAGCAGGTCGTCGGGCGACTGCCAGCGGGGCTGGGCCACGATGCCCACGCGGAAGCCGTGGGCCACCAGCCAGCGGCCCAGCAGCACGGGCCCGAAGGCCGGGTGGTCCACATAGGCGTCGCCGTTGACCAGCAGCACGTCCAGTTCCTTCCAGCCCAGGGCCTGCATCTCGGCGCGGCTCATGGGCAGGAAGCGGGGCTGGCCGTCCACCCACGGGTCCTGGAACGCCTCGTTGCGGGACCGGGAGCCGGGGCGGGCATCGCGGCGGTCCGCGGGGCGTCCGGCGCGCGGGAAGGCCCCGGCAGGGCGGCGCCCGTCACGGGGACGGTCTTCACGGCGGGGACGGTCGTCCCGGGAAAAAAATTCGTTATGTTCCTCGCGCTGGAAGCGGGGACGGTCGGCAGGTTGCGTGCCGGTGGCCGGACGCGGGCGGAAAGGACGGGGCGCGGCGTCGGTGGTGCTGATGTCGGTATCGGCGGGCGCGGGTCGGCGCCGGGGCTTGGGGAAGAAGGGCATGGTTTTCCTTTGGCGGCCTTGGGGCGCCACACGGATGGGGTGAAAGGTCGAAAGGGCGGCACCGCAGTGCCGTGGAAGGGGGAGCGCCCGGCAGGGACGCGGGGACGCTCCCCTGACGGTTACTTGGAAGGCGGCGTGACCAGCGGCATGGTCTTGGGCGCGGCCTCATTGGCGGGAGGCATCTGGGCGTCGGGGTGACCGGCGCGGCCCATGGCGTGGCTCTTGCTGAAGCCCTGCCATTCCTCATGGCTGATGGCGCCGTCCTTGTTCTTGTCGATGGCGGCAAAGGCGCCGTCCTGCATCTGGGGGAAGAACTTCTTGAATTCTTCCTTGCTGACGCTGCCGTCCTTGTTGGCGTCCATCATGGGGAACTTGTCCACAGGGGCCTTGCCTTCGCCCATGCCGGGCATGGCCAGGGCGGGAGCGGCGCAGAGCATGGCGGCGCAGAGCAGGCCGCCCAGGATACGTTTGTTCATGGTAACTCCTTACGTCGGTTCAGGGTGTGGCTATTCCGGCCGTCTGGGCCGGGAGGCCTTCACCAGAGGGAAGGTGGCGGCCTTGCCGCGCCCCTCCCGAAATCTTCCGTGGGGAGACCTCCGGGGCAGCACCGGGAGACCGGCATCAGGGAAAGGCCGGAGCGCCGCCGGGGTCATGTCCTTCCGGGCCAAACGCGCTGGGGGAAGGATGGGACGGGGAAAGGGCCTTGTGCGCGAGCCCCAAAGCCCTCCTACCCCCGGAAAAAATCGTCCGCTAGTCCTGCGGGTGCAGGGTGTAGTGCTCGCCCTCGTCGCGCAGGCGCCGGATGAAGACCTGCAGGTCGTCGGGCTGGCCGGGCTTGTGGTCTTCGGGATAGAGCAGGGCGGACATATAGAAGATGGAGCCGATGCGCAGCGCGTTGCGGGCGCTGGCCGAAAAACGGTGCAGACGGTGCCCGGCCTGGTCCTGGAGCTGCTCGGACAGCTCTTCGAGATAGGCCTCGCCTTCTTCTTCCAGCGAGGCCAGCAGGCGGGCTTTTTCCTGCATGCGGGCCGTATAGGCGGGCATATCGCCCATGACGGCCAGGGCCGCCTGTTCGGCCTGCATGACGCGGGCGTGCATCTCTTCCAGCCAGGCCACAAGACGGGCCAGTTGCGGCGACATTTCCATGACGAGCCTCCTTGCGGGACAGCCGGGCAGCGACCGGCACAGGGCAAAAAGGCCCGGCGCAGGGGCCGGGCCTCCATGACGGGGTTAATCCCAGTGACGCTTGTCCTCGATGGGACGGATCTGCGGGGGCAGGCTGCCCGGCGCCAGGATCTTGAGTTCGGGACGCAGCTTGATCTTTTCGCGGAACTGGTGGAGCAGTTCTTCCTCGCGCTTAAAGCCGCTGGTCTCGATGAACAGGGTCATCTCGTCGATGCCGCCGGGGTTGGTGACTTCGATCTGCCAACGCTTCACTTCTTCGAAGCGGCTCATGACCTGTTCCACCTGATGCGGGTAGACGAACATGCCCATGATGCGGGCGGTGGTGTCCACGCGGCCCACGATGTTGCCCAGGCGCGGGCTGGTACGGCCGCAGGCGCAGGGGCTGCGGTCGATGTACGACAGGTCGCCCGTGGCCAGACGGATGAGCGGATAGGTCTTGTTGAAGGCCGTGACCACGATCTCGCCCACTTCGCCGTCCTTCAGCGGGATGCCGGTGTCGGGATGGCAGATCTCCACATAGCAGCGGTTGGCGATGTGCAGGCCGGTCTTGTGGAAGCATTCGTAGCCGATGCAGCCCACGTCGGCGGTGCCGTAGCCCTGGCGCATGATGAGGTCGTACTTCTTTTCCATCTGGGAGCGCATCTTTTCGGACAGGCGTTCACCGGTGACGAAGGCCACTTCGAGGAAGAGGTCCTTGCGCAGGTTCAGGCCCTTTTCCTCGGCCTTCTGGGCCAGGTGCATGAGGAAGCTGGGCGTGCCCACATAGCCGGAGACGCGCAGCTTCTGCATGATGTCCAGCTGGGTGGAGGCATCGGTGGGACCGGCGGGGATGACCGCACAGCCCAGGTTGCGCAGGGGCTCTTCGAACATCAGGCCGGCCGGGGTCAGCTGATAGTTGAAGGTGTTCTGCACGGCATCACCGGGACGGAAGCCCACGGAATAGAAGGCTTCGGTGTAGCCCCAGTAGTCTTCGCCACGGTCTTCGGGGTCGAAGATGGGTCCGGGGGAGAGGAAGATGCGCTTCAGATCCCCGATGTCCTTGGTCAGCAGACCGCCCAGACGCGGGCCCATGGACTGCAGGAAGATAAGTTCCTTTTTCTTGAGGATGGGGATGTGCTTGATATCGGACAGGGTCTTGAACTTCTCCACGTTGAACTGCGCGCGGTCGAAGCGTTTTTTGACGTCTTCGGAGTAGCGGTAGGCGTAGGAGAGCAGGTCCTTGAGCTGGATCAGGCAATATTGACGGCGTTCGCTTTCGTCGAGCACTTCACGGCGGCTGTAGATGCCTTCGGTACGGTCTTTACGAGTCATACGGCCTCGCCTTGTAGAATTTTATTTGGGACAGTTGTTTACGCAACCTGAACCATATTTGCAAGCACTATTTTATTTTTACAATTATATCAAAATGTTACTTGTAGTTTTTAGGCGCGTCCGCCTTTGCCGCACCAGCGGGGCGCGCCGCCTCTTCCAGGCCCACGGCCGTGAGCCCGTGGAGCACGAGGGCATCGGGATCGCGGCGGCAGTACTGGTGCAGGGGGCTCTCGCCGCTGTCGAACAGGGCGAAGATGCGGTCGAGGCGCTGCTGGTCCTGCAAAGGGACCTCCAGACCGGCCCGCCCCAGGGCATGGCCCGCCAGCCAGAGGGAAAGGGCCAGCTGCTGCTCGTTGCCCGTGATGGGCCGCGTGGCCGGGGCGTACCAGCCCGCACAGCTCACGGCGGGCAGCATCCTGCCCCTGTCGGCGTGCCGGCGGCGCCAGGCCAGGATGACGTCGGCCAGTTTCTCCTCGCGATGGGTGGGGCACCAGGCTTCTAGGTGATCCAGCAGGGCGTCGGTCCCCGCCGTGCCGAGGCGCACCTGCTGTGTGCGGGCGGCGGCCCAGCCGTCCAGCATCAGCACGGGCGTGAGGGCGTTCTCGCCGCTGTCCAGATAGGTGGCGCATGTCCAGGGCGCGGCCACGGGCGTATATCCGGCTTTGTCGGGGACGTTGCGGGACGTGCAGGCCGCAAGGCAGCACAGCAGCAGGACGAGGCAGGGGAACAGGCGGGTCATGATCTCTCCTCGGTGGGGGAAGCGGCGGCCCGGCGCCGGCGACGCTGGTCCAGGATACGTTCCTTGAGACTGTCGTAAACAGGCGTCGAATGCAAGGCGTTGGCCGTGAAGGCCGCGGCGAAGGCGGCCAGCAGCACGGCCGGGGCCAGATGGAACCCGCCGCACATCTCCATGACCAGGGCGGCCCCGGTGAGGGGCGTGCGCACCGAGGCGGAGAACAGGCCCGCCATGCCCAGCACCAGCAGGGTGGCCGTCTGTTCCGGGGCCACCAGCCCGGCATCGCGCAGGGGCGCGGCCAGCAGGGCGCCGGCCATGCTGCCCGCCAGCAGGATGGGCATGAGGATGCCGCCGGAAACCCCCGAGGCGAAGCTCACGCAGGAAAAGGCGATCTTGCCCGCTAGCAGCAGTGCCAGGGCGAGGGCGGGCAGGCGCAGGTGCTCCAGCTGCAGGGTGGTCAGGCCCATGTTGCCCGTGATCTCCGGCCAGACGAGCAGCAGCACGCCGCAGCAGACAAAGGGGAAGACGATGCGCACGGGCCCGGGCAGCCAGCGGGCCCTGTCCTGCCAGAGCAACAGGCGGATCATGCCCGCATTGTACACGGCCCCCAGCAGGCCGCAGGACATACCGGCCAGCAGGGGCAGCCAGTACTGGCTCCAGTGCAGGCCGGGCAGCCGGGCGAAGGGGAAGACCAGGCCGAAGTCCAGCACCACGTCCACCATGAACCAGGCCGACAGGGCCGAAAGGCTGGTGAAGAGCAGCATGGGCAGGGTGAGCGGGGTCTTCATCTCTTCGAAGGCGAAGAACATGCCGGCCACAGGCGCGCCGAAGGCGGCGGTCATGCCCGCCACGCCGCCGCCCACCAGATAGCGGGGCCGGTTGGCGCGGCAGCGGTCGTGCCACATATAGCCCACGCCCGCGCCCACGGTGGCACCCATCATGATGCAGGGGCCCTCGCGCCCCACGGAAAGACCGGCGCTGAGCGCGGCCAGGGTGGCCACGAACTTGCACCAGAGCACCCGCGCCCAGCGCATGGGCGGCAGCTTTCCGGCCGCGATGAGTTCCACCTGCGGGATGCCGCTGCCGCCGATGAGGGGCTCGTAGCGCAGGAGCAGCCCGGCCGTCAGGGCCATGAGCAGCAGCCCGGCGGCCATCAGGGCCAGCGTGGCCGGTGCGAAGGGATCCTGCCCGGCCATATGGGCGCGGACGGCGCCATTGATGATGGTATAGAGCCAGCGGAACAGGCCGATGACCCCGCCGGAGACAAGGCCCGTGAGCAGGGCCTGGGCCATGAGCGTCCAGGCGCTCTGACTGCGCAGGGCCGCGGATTCCAGGATGAAGGGAGGCAGAGAAGGGCGGAAGGCCATGGGTATCCTGTGGGGATGAGGGGCGCGGACAGGGCGCACAAAAAAAGATGTGCCTGCAACAGCCTGAAAATATAGGGAGAATGCCTGTCCTGACAGGAACAGTATGGAGGCTGGACAAAAAAAATTCAAGTTTTTGGCAAAAAACGAAAAAAAATGCTTGCCAAGTCGGAGGGAAATCTGTACAAGCATTTTTGTTGTGACGAACAACACCACCTCACGCCGAGGTAGCTCAGTTGGTAGAGCAGGGGACTGAAAATCCCCGTGTCGGCAGTTCAATTCTGTCCCTCGGCACCAGGGAATCCAAAGGCTTGCAGCGAAAGTTGCAAGCCTTTTTTCGTTATGGGCTTTTGCCGGACGCGCGTCTGCGGATAGCCGTCCGGGGGCGCCTTCTATCGGGCGGGCCTTCCCGCTCTTCCTCCTTCTTTCCCCGCCTTTTCCTTCGTCCTGTCTTTGTCCCGGTTCGCGGGACTGTCCCCGGCGTTACCGGTGGCTTCCCGATGCCCAAACGGGCCTTCATCCGTACGGGCTGCGCCCCGGAGCAGCACGCCGCGTGCCGCATATCCGGATAATCATGCCCCGCTCCCTTGCACCGTTGCCGCGTGTCCTCTGTCACGGCCTTCTCGCAAGGAGAAAAGCGGGAAGGAAACCTCCGCTCCTTCCCGCTCCCTGTGGCAGGTCTTTGGGGCATGGCCCGGCTCGCAGCCGGGAGTCAGGCAAGGGACATGCCTTCCCCGCCAAAGACCCGCACGGTCTCTTCTTCCCCCCAGCGGCGCAGCAGATCGCGTACGGCACTGGGGCCGTAGACCACATGCAGGCGCATTTCTACGCCCCGGCTGCGGGCGGCCTGCCGCAGCGGCGCGAAGGCCGCTTCCGCTTCCTCCTCGCTCTGGCGGCGCACATAGGCCGTGAACTCCGCCATGGCTCCGGCGGGCGCCAGCTGATCCACCTCGCCGTAATGGCCGAGGTCGATACCGGCATCATAGACGGCACGGATGCCTTCCCGTCCGCCACAGGCGGCCAGCGGGGCGGCCGTGTCGCGCAGGGGGCAGGCGGCGGAAGCCAGACAGCAGATCATGCCAGCACCTTGGCCAGCAGGATCAGCAGGAGGCCGCAGGTGATGACGATGATGTCCTGTTGTCTGCTTTTGGAGATCTTGTTCCACATGATGTCCTCCGGGGGCATGTCGTAGCCGTCCCTTCTGTTTTTGTGGTTTTCCGTCAGGCGGCATCAAAGTTGTCTTTCGTCCGGGATGATGCCGTCCGGTCATCGAACACGCCGGGAAGGGCCGCAGGGGTCTTGCGTGCATCCCGTCAGGCCCTTGCAACGCCTGTCCGTCATTGCAGGAAGCAGAGGACCACCAGCAGGGCCAGGCCTGCCTTGACCGAGGCCACGCAGAAGCCGATGAGCGCACCGGAAAGGCCCGCGGCCTTGATGTCGCTGAGGTGGGTGGTGAGGCCGATGCTGGAGAAGCCCAGCAGGAAGCACCAGTTCATGAAGTTGCCGGCCATTTTGGCTTCTTCCTTGCTCATGAAGCCGAAGGTGTTCAGCAGGACCACGGCCAGGAAGCCCAGCACGAAGACCGGGAACTTGTCGAGGATGATGCGCATCTTGCTGGTATTGGCCAGCTGGGAATGCACCTTGGCGTCCTCGGCGGCCACCATGATGGCCAGCATCAGCACCACCAGGGGCAGACAGATGACGCGGCCGATGTTGTACACACCGGCCACGATGCCCGCGTCATTGCTGAAGGCAAAGCCCGCGGCCAGCACCTGGGCCGAGTTGACGATGCCCACACCGGCGAAGGCCCCGAACTGGTTGGGGCTGAGGTCGAGCCAGTGCCCGATGAAGGGGAAGATGAAGAGCGCCAGCAGGCCGAACATGAGCACCACGGCGATGGTGTAGGCGATGTCTTCATTCTTGGCCCTGACGGCCGGGGCGATGGCCACACAGGCCGAGACCCCGCAGATGGACAGGCCGGCGGCCAGACAGGCCCCCAGGGAAGGCGACATGCTGAGGCGGCGGGAGAGCCACATCAGGATGATGGCGGAGGTGAACAGAAAGACGGAAATGATGATGATGGCTTCCGAGCCGGTCTTGATGAGCCCGGCGAAAGAATATTTGCAGCCCATGACCACGATGCCGGTCTTGGTCAGGGTGGTGGAGAAGCGCAGGCCGTCCCGGAAGACGGCGTGCACACCGACGGTATTGCAGATGACCATGCCCAGGATGATGGCCACGATGAAATCGCTCAGGTTGAGGGACTTCATGAAGGGATGCAGGGCGATGAGGCGCGGCGTTATGAACCACGAAAAAACGGCGACGCCTGTCAGCAGAAGGATACCGGGCAGGGCGGAAAGGCTTTTCCGGACAAAGGACGGTTCGTGTCGTTCACAGCTGGCCATCGTTCTCCCCTCATTGTGTCGTTACATACTTTTACAAAACGTAATATACTCCTGTTCTTCTCAAGATACCATGGTATTTGTGTTTTGTATGCAGAAAAAATAAAAAACTATAATTCACAACATAATATGATATGATTTTATTCACGTCTTATTTTGAAGGGATATATTCAAAAGTATGTGCATTTTTTCATAAGTAACGTATTATGAGAACTCTTTTTTTCATAATAAAATAAGCATGGACGCATATGCGGTATCCATGGCAGTCATGAAAGGTGAGCGATCGGGGGAACACGAAGAAAAGGGTCGCAGGAACGACATGGCAGGCCGTTCCTGCAATAGGGCGGGGGGGCTCGCCACAATGGCAGAGCCTGTCGATATGGTAAAAAATATTTTTTGAGATTTTCGGGCGACGATACGCCCGCGCCCAAATGTCTGGCAGGGCGTCAACAAAGCTGCAAACAATAAATCGAGTTATTCACGGTGGTTGGTGTGCTGTTGCAGGAACGGCAGGCCCAGGGGCCTGCCGTGGGCGGGATGGGTGCTGTCCCGTGAGGCACAATCCTCAGCGCAGCGGAGCGGCCAGCGGCAACAGTCCTTCCGGCAGCAAGGGCGGGCGCTGGTCGCAAACCGGGCCTTCCTCTTCCGCCAGCTGCTGGCAGTCGCGGCAGCGGCAGGCCCCGGGCACGGCCAGCAGCCGGGACAGGGGGATCTCTTCGCCGCAGTCCATGCACAGGCGGCGGCCGCTGCACCGCAGGTCGCCCAGCAGGCCCTCCAGGGCGCGGATGCGCGCCGCGCACAGGTTGGCGTGGCTCCAGGCCAGCAGCTCCGCCATCTCGTCGCGGGCGTTGTCCGCCTCGTCACCGTGGCCGTGGGGCAGGGCGAATCCGGCGCACAGGCAGGCCAGGTGCCGCCGTTCCTGTTCCAGTTTGCGTTGCAGGGAATGCTGGGCGTCGTCCATGGGCAAGACCTCCGGGGGATGATTTCCCGGCAGGATACACCGGCCCGCGCCCCGGGACATGGCAAAGCCATGACGGTTGGCGTTCGCTCCTGTGAAAAAAAAGGCCCCGCGTCGTGCGGGGCCCCTGACATGGCATATGGCGGGATGCGCGGGATCAGCGGCGGAAGCTGCTGACCACCTCCACGGGGATCTCCTGCCGGAAGACTTTGCGCACCAGCTTGGCGCTGCCGCGCACCAGATCCAGCTCGATGGGGCATTCCTCGGGAGCGCGCAGCGAGAGCTGCAGGCCGCCTTCCTTGCGGGCCTCGAAGCGGACGGTGCGCACGATCTGGCGATGGCTCTTGTCCATGCGCTCGGCCAGCAGCAGGAAGAGGGAGAGCAGGCGGATCTCCTCGCGGGTCTCCTGGTCGAACTCCATGAACAGCGGCACTTTCTTGGAGGGACGCTTGCGGTGGAAGTAGGTCAGGGCGGCCATGATGTCCACTTCACGGCGGGTGAAGCCCAGCAGCTCGGTGTTGCGGATCAGGTAGTGGCTGTGGGCGTTGTGGCGCGAGAAGGAGATGAAGATGCCGATGTCGTGCAGCAGGGCCGCATAGTGCAGCAGCTCCCGGGCCAGGTCGCCGGAGTCGTGCAGGCCCATGGCCTTGGCGCTGTCGAACAGGTCCAGGGCCAGGCGCGACACATGGCGGGAGTGGCGTTCCTCGAAGCGGCAGCGCCGCGCCAGATGCAGCACGCTCTCCTTGCGTACGGGATGGAAGCTGCCGTCGGCATGGGGCATGCGGGTGGACAGGTAATCCACCAGGATGCCGTTCTGCAGGTTGCGGTTGCTGATGCGCACGCTGTCGAAGCCCTGGTCCTCCATGATGGTCTGGAGGATGGCCGCGCCGGCCACGATGACGTCGGCACGGTTGGGATTGATGCCGGGCACGCTGCGGCGTTCCTTGAGGGTGCGGCCGCAGAGCTCCTTGACGGCCCGGCGCAGGCCGCCGTAGCTGAGCACGTCGCGGGACTCCTGCGGGGCCCGGCCCGTGCGGGCGGCGTCCTCGGCATCCAGGGCGGCGGCGATCTCGGCCAGGTTCTGGGCCGTACCGGAGCTGGCCACGGCCTCTTCGATGACGAAGTCCGCGATGCGCTGGAACGAGCGCAGGGCATTGTTGCGGATGTAATTCTGCAGGGCGGCGTAGCGCTTGGCGGAGATGGTGCCGGAGTCCTTGTCGAAGAAGAGGTTGGACAGGCGCACGCAGCCCATCTTGAGGGAATCGAGGTTGCGGTATTCCTCGGAATTGCCCACCACCAGCTCGGTACTGCCGCCGCCGATGTCGATGAACAGGCGCAGGCTCTCGGTATGGGCCAGACCGCTGGAGACGCCCAGATAGATGAGGCGGGCCTCTTCGCGGCCGGAGACCACGCGGAAGTCGATGCCGGTCTTTTCCTTGACCCGGCGCATGAAGTCCGGGCCGTTGGCCGCGTCGCGCACGGCGGCCGTGGCGATGGCGATGACCTCCGAGGCGCCGTAGACGCCGCACATCTCGGCCATGCCGCGCAGGACGTTGATGGTCCGGGCCATGCTCTCTTCACGCAGATGTCCCGTCTCGAAGGCGCCTTCGCCCAGGCGCACCATGTTCTTGACCTGGTTGAGGACCGTGTGCGAGCCGTCGGGCAGGATGCGCACCAGCATCAGGCGCAGCGAGTTGCTGCCCAGGTCGATGATGCCGATGACGCGTTCCCCGTCAGGCCCCGCCTGATCCGGGACTACAGGATGGGACATACGCACTCCAGCTCCACGCCAAAGATGTGCATGAACAGATCGCCCTTGACCAGCAGGCGGTCCTGCTCGGGGGCGCAGTCCTGGGCGCCGCTCAGGGTCAGCACCACCTTGCCGGGCTGCAGGTCGATGGCCACGTCGCGCACGGCTTCCATGTGGCGGTAATCCAGGGCGTCGGCCATGCGGATGAGGGCCGCGGCCTTGTTCAGGGCCTCGCGGTCCTTCTTGCCCAGGGCGGCGAAACGGCGGTGGCGCATGGCGGGCCAGGCCTTGCGGTGATAACGGACGAGCTGGGCCACCAGGGAGCGGTCTTCGGGCAGCAGGGCCAGGCTGGTGTCCTGCTCCACGATGCGCATGCCCTTTTTGTGGTGGCCCTTGCGCCCGGAAGCGAAGCCGATGTCATGCAGGCAGCAGGCGATGCGCAGGCGGTAGAGCCAGCGGCCGTCCAGACCGTGCAGGGGCTGGAGCTGATCGAAAAGCTGTTCCGCCAGATGGGCCACATGCTGGCCGTGACGGCGGGTGGCCTCCAGCTCGGGGCTGCCCGGCAGCAGATGCTCCAGCAGGGCCTCGCAGGGCAGGGGCGTCCAGTCGTGGGCGGCATCGGCCGTTTCGGGACCGGCGACCTTGACGCGCTTCTTGCCCGTCTTGGCCTTCTTTTCTTCCTTGTCCTTTTTCCTGGCTTTCTTTTGGGGAGTTGCGGCTTCCTGCTCCGCTCCGGCGTCCGGCGCCGGAGCTTCCTGCGCCGTCACGGGCGCTTCGGCCGGAGCCCGTTCGGGCTCTTCGGCGGGGACCGCTTCCTCCTTCATCGTTTCTTCAGGGCAGCCTGCCTGCACTTCGGGGGCAGCGGCCGCGCACTCCTTCGGCTGCTCCGGGGCAGCCTCTTCCGCGACGACCGGCGTCACGGCAGGCGCTTCGGCGGCTTCGGGAGCGGGCTGCGGCGTGGCCGTGCCGGGCAGGGAAGCCTGGAGAAGTTCGGCGCCGTCGTTGCGGGGAGCGGCGGCGGTGGTGGTAGAGCTCTGCCCCTGGCGTTGCTGCCGGCTGCGGCTGGTGCTGCTGCCGGTCTTGCCGGCGGGGCGTTTTTTGGTAGCCATGATGAAAGCTCCTTGGGATCAGATATCGTCCCTGCTGATATGTTGGGCGATCATGCGTTCCTGCGCGTTGACGGCAGTTTCCTTGCTGGAGGGCTTGAGCCGCGTATAGGTGGCATCGGCCTGCAGCTGCCAGGTCTGGACGTTGTCCGCCAGGTGGACTTCGAGGATGTCCTCGCGGATCTTGCGGCGCAGTTCGGGATCGAGGATGGGGGTCAGGACCTCGATGCGGTGGTCGAGGTTGCGCGGCATGAGGTCCGCGCTGCCGATGTACATGATGTCTTCGCCGTTGGCATGGAACCAGTAGATGCGCGAGTGCTCCAGGAAGCGGCCCACGATGCTGGTGACCGTGATGTTCTCGCTGATGCCCGGCAGGCCGGGGCGCAGACAGCAGATGCCGCGCACCTGCAAACGCACGCGCACACCGGCCATGGAGGCCCGGTACAGGGCGCGGATGATGCCCGCATCCACCAGCTGGTTGCACTTGAAGATGATCTCGCCATTGCCGTAGCGCTTGTGCAGCTCGATCTCGCGGCGGATCATCTCCATGAGCGGGCCGCGCATGGCCTGGGGCGAGACCAGCAGCTTGCGGTACAGGTCGCGGTCCGCATAGCCGGTCATGACGTTGAACAGGTCGGTGACGTCGGCGCAGATGTCCTCATTGGAAGTGATGAGGCCCATGTCCGTGTAGATCTTGGCCGTGGAGGCATTGTAGTTGCCCGTGCCGATGTGGACATAGCGCGTGATGTGTCCGGCTTCGCGGCGCACCACCAAGCAGAGCTTGGCGTGGACCTTCAGGCCGATGAAGCCGTAGACCACGTTGACGCCTTCCTTCTCCAGCTCTTCGGCCCAGGTGATGTTGCGCTCCTCGTCGAAACGGGCCTTGAGTTCCACCACGGCCACCACCTGCTTGCCGCGGCGCCGGGCCTCGATGAGGGCGCGCACGATGGGCGAATCGTTGCCCGCACGGTACAGGGTCTGCTTGATGGCCAGGACGTTGGGGTCCTCGCAGGCGCGGCGGATGAAGTCCAGCACGGCCTTGAAGCTGTCGTAGGGATGGAAGAGCACCACGTCCCGCTTGCGCAGGTGGCCGAACATGTCGCCTTCCTGGAACAGGCGCGAGATGTGCCCCTGGATGCCGGGCGTCTTGAGCTGGGGCCGATCCACATTATAGAGGGTCATGAATTCGGAAAAGCCCATGGGCCCCTTGATGCGGTAGATCTGGAAAGGCTGCAGGCGCAGGCGCCGGGCCAGAAAGTCCACCAGCTCGCGCGAGGCCTTGTGGGCGATCTCCAGTCGCACCACGTCGCCGAAGCGGCGCTGTTCCACCAGGTCGCGCACGGCTTCCAGCAGGTCGTCGGCCTCGTCCTCTTCGATCTCCAGATCGGTATTGCGGGTGATGCGGAACAGGGCGGAGCTGACCACCGTGTGGCCGGGGAAGAGCAGGCCCAGATACTGGGCCATGAGGTCTTCCAGCAGCACGATGTCGTCACCGCGCACGTTGGGGTCGAAGCCCAGGGAGGCGTAGGTCTTGGCCTCCTTGTTGCGCGGGATGAAGATGAAGCGCGAGAGGTTGTTGGGGCACTTCAGGCGCACGAAGCGCGATTCGTTGTCGCGGTTGCGCAGCTGGATGATGAAGTTGAGGCAGGTGGTGGAGATGGTGGGGAAGGGGTGCCCCGGGTCGATGGCCTGGGGCGTGAGCACGGGATAGATCTCGTTGCGGAAATAGCCGTCCAGGAAACGGCGCTGCTTTTCCGAAAGATCGGTGTAGCGCACGATGCGCACGCCCCTTTCCAGCAATTGCGGGGCCAGGTTCTTGAGCCAGTGGCTCTGTGCGCGTGAGGTCAGCAGCAGGGTGCGGCGGCGTATCTCGGCCAGCTGCTTGGCCGGCGTGATGCGGTCGGCCGAGCCGTTGGGCGCGCCGTTGCGGTACTGGCGCAGGATGTTGGCCACGCGGACCATGAAGAATTCGTCGAGGTTGTTATAGAAGATGGCAAGGAATTTGAGCTGTTCCAGCAGGGGCTGCTGGGGCGAGAGGGCCTCGTCCAGAACCTTGGCGTTGAAGTCCAGCCAGTTGATTTCCCGGTTGAGGAAAAGGTTGGGGCAGGAAAGATCCTGCATGTCTTCGGGCGAGCAGGGTTGCTCAGGATACTTGAGGACTATCTGGGAGGTCATGCCGCTCTCCTTGTGCGCGTAGCTGTTCCCGGAATACTGCTGCATGGTTGTGACAATTCTGTGACATTTTAGGACAGGATCGCGAAAGAAAAAGCGAAGAAAAGCAGGCGGACGTCCGGGCCGCACCGGGGAGGTGCACGGCCGGAAACCCGCATGTCCGTAAGGTGAAACGAATTTTCAACAACTGGTGTTGAGGTGTTAGCACAGGCCTTGGCGGAGCTCAAGAGGGGGAAAGGGGCCCCTGGGGAGAGGCGGCGGAGGGCCACAGGCAGCGGCGGCAGGACCAGACAAAAAAGGGGAGGCCTTGCGGCCTCCCCTCAGTATCGGGAACGGGTCTCAGTCCTGCATGCGGAAGTCCACGCGGATCTTGAACAAACGCGTGGCGGGCAGGTTGAGGATGGGGATGCCCGTACGGGCCGTGATGTCATCCAGCGTGGCGCGCTCGTCTTCCCGCGAGGGGCTGATGAGCGTGAACCAGATGTTGTAGTTGTGCTCGCGCAGATAGTTGTGCGTGATGCCGGGACGGGCGTTCACTTCGCGCACGAAGTCGTCCATCTTGTCATCAGGCACCTTGGCCGCGCAGAGGGTGGAGACGAATCCCAGCTTGTTGGACTGGAAGTTGGCACCCAGGCGGCGGATGATGCGCCGCTCGCGCAGGCTGCGCACGCGCTCCAGGGCCTCTTCCTCGGGGATGCCCAGCAGCGTGCCCAGGTCGGCATAGGGGCGGGGCGTCAGGGGGAAGGCCGTCTGGATGATGTCCAGCAGGCGGCGGTCGGTCTCGTCCAGGGCTTCCTGCGTGGTGTGGGGACCGCAGTATTCAGGGGCGTCCGTCATGCTCGCTCACTTTGCGCCCGTGGCGCGCTTGGGCTGATAGGTGCACAGGGGCTCTTCGGCCATATGGTTGCCGTTCATGCTCCAGGCGCGGGCGCGACAGCCGCCACAGACCTTGTGGAACTCGCACACGCCGCACTTGCCTTCGTAGCACTTCTGGTCGCGGAACTGGCGGAAGTACTTGCTGTTGCGCCAGATCTCGGGGAAGGGCGTCTCGCGCACGTTGCCGCAGTTCAGTTCCAGATAGCCGCAGGGCTGCACCTGGCCGGTATGGCTGATGAAGCAGAAGCCCGTGCCGCCCAGACAGCCGCGGGTCATGGCGTCCATGCCGAAGGTCTCGGGTGTGACGGCCACGCCTTCCTCATGGGCGCGCTGGCGCATGATGCGGTAGTAGTGCGGCGCGCAGGTGGCCTTGAGGTGCATGCTGGTGGTCTTGCGGAAGTCGTAGAGCCAGTGCAGCACGTCCTCGTATTCCTCGGCGCTGATGACCTGGTCGGCCAGGCCCGAGGCCCGGCCCATGGGCACCAGCAGGAAGATGTGCCAGGCGGCCGCGCCGATGCGCTCGCACAGATTGAAGATGTCCTTGAAGCTGTGCAGGTTGTTGCGCGTGACCGTGGTGTTGATCTGGAAGGGCACGCCGGCCTGCTTGAGGTATTCGATGCCGCGCATGGAGGCTTCGAAGGCCCCGGGCACGCCGCGGAACTCGTCGTGGCTGGCGGCGTCGGCGCCATCGATGGAGATGGAGCAGCGGTTGACGCCGGCTTCCTTGATCTTGCGGGCCAGTTCGGGCGTGATCAGGGTGCCGTTGGGCGAGAAGGCGCAGGTCAGCCCCTTGTTGTGGGCATAGGCCACCAGCTCATAGACATCGGGGCGCATCATGGGATCGCCGCCGGTGAAGATGATGATGGGGTTGCCCACCTGGGGGAAGGTGTCGATGAGGGCCTTGGCCTCTTCGGTGGAGAACTCGCCCGGATAGGGTTCCGGGTGGGCCTCGGCGCGGCAGTGCTTGCAGGCCAGGTTGCAGGAGCGGGTCACTTCCCAGGCGATGAGCTTGCAGGCGGGCGTGCCGTCCTCAAGGGTGCGCACCATCTTGTGGCCGGGCGCGCCCCCGGGATGACCGCCGGGATGGGCACCCGCGGCACCGGGATGGCCGCCGGGGTGTCCCCCCATGCCGCCGGGATGGCCCGGCATGTGCTTCTCGTCATGCATCAGCGCACCAGCCTTTGCTTGAGCAGGGTCTCGGTGAAGTAGGTGATGAGCATCTTGGCACCGGCGCGCTTCATGCCCAGCAGGCTTTCCATCATCACGGCTTCTTCGTTGATCCAGCCGTTGAGACCGGCGGCGCGGATCATGCTGTATTCACCGCTCACCTGATAGGCGCACAGGGGCACGTCCACAGCGTCACGCACCTGGCGGATGATGTCCATGTAGGGACCGGCGGGCTTGACGATGAGGCAGTCGGCGCCTTCGTCCAGGTCGGCCAGGGCTTCGATGATGGCTTCGCGGGCGTTGCAGGGATCCATCTGGTAGCTCTTGCGGTCGCCGCAGGCCGGGGCGGATTCGGCGGCCTCACGGAAGGGACCGTAGAAGGCCGAGGCGTACTTCACGGCATAGGACATGATGGGCACCATGACCAGGCCGGATTCGTCCAGGGCGTGACGGATGGCGGCCACGCGGCCGTCCATCATGTCGGAGGGGGCCACCATGTCGGCACCGGCGGCGGCATGGCTCACGGCGGTCTTGGCCAGCAGTTCCAGGGTGGGGTCGTTGAGCACCGCACCGCCGGGGGTCAGGATGCCGCAGTGGCCGTGGCTCATGTATTCGCACAGGCACACGTCGGTGATGACGTAGAGCGAGGGCCAGCGATGCTTGAGGCGACGCACGGCTTCCTGTACGATGCCGTCTTCAGCATAGGCGCCGCTGGCCTTTTCGTCCTTCACGGCCGGGATGCCGAAGAGGATCACGGACTTCAGGCCGTCATCCACGGCCTTTTCCACCTGCTTTTCCAGCTCGTTCAGCGACAGCTGGTACTGGCCGGGCATGGCGCCGATCTCCTTGCGGAAGGACTGGTCTTCGGTCTCCACCACAAAGTAGGGCATGATGAGGTCTTCGGCCAGCAGGGGCGGGGTCTCGCGCACCATGCTGCGGATCTCGGGGGTCCAGCGCAAACGTCTGCCGCGATGGAAGGATTGGGACATGGTTCTACCTCGATGCGGCAATGCCGCGGTTGTGTTTGGGGAGGACAGCGACAGTTCGTCCCCGGCCCGCCGGGGCCGCGGGAAGGACCGGCGCGCGGAAAGGCCTGCGCCCTGATGCCGCCAGACGGCAGGGGACGGGGCCTTCCGATGTGAAGGCCACCATAGCGCAAAACGCCACAAGGGAAAAGCCGCCGGGCACCACTGTGATTGCAGGCATGCAAGGCGGGGCAGCAAAGCCGTGAATGGGAGTGTGTATGGATGCTCGCAACGAATTGAAGGGAAAACGGGGACTGGTCCGCCTGCTGAATGCCACGCGGTATTCTCTGGCCGGCTACAAAGCCGCCTGGCAGGACGAGGAGGCTTTTCGGCAGATATGTCTGCTGGCTGTGATCGGTCTGCCCCTGGCCTGCTGGCTGGGGCGGGACTGGACGGAATCCGTCCTGCTGGCTGTGCCTCTGGTGCTTTGCCTGCTGGTGGAACTGCTCAACAGCGCCATCGAGAACGTGGTGGACCGCGTATCGCTGGAATGGCACCCCCTGGCCAAAAAAGCCAAGGATATGGGCAGTGCCGCCCAGTTCACCGCCCAGCTTTTTCTGGCCGCTGTCTGGGTCACATACTTGCTGAAGAGGCTGTGTTGACCGTCCAGAAAGATATAAAGAGTGTTGGATATCTTTGTTATATATGACTGAATGATCTGTTCATATCTGTATATATTTTTGAAAAATACATTTTTATATTTTTTTTGATGAATATATCGGATTCCATATCGATATGATTAGGTTTTCCTGCAGTATATAAAAGAACTTCTTTTTTCTGCTGACGTAGCTTTTTTATGTAGTTCATAAGATCGGTTTGTTGTTTATCCCAGGCGATTCCTGGAACTGTGTACCATTCAGCAGTGAAATCGTTCAAATCTTTTAAGTTTTTGCTATCCCAAGGTAGCGAATAAGCAGGCGTGAATCCTTTCCATAAGCATACTGCATAGTCGAATTTATTGAATACCTCTACGATTATTCTGTTTTTTACAGGAATTTCCCTTTCAAGAAGAGAAAAGTCTTTTATCTTATCAGTAATAAGGATCCAATCTTTGTTTTTTAACATTAATTCATGAATATCTTTACCTGTGAGTAGTGTCATATTTTTGTTTTTATATATATTGACTACTGCATTTAATGTTAATGGTATATTATTGTTTTTCTTTGTAATAAAGCTCCAGTCATGTGCTGCAATAATGTGATTGTCTTTTGTAACGAGTAAATCAAGTTCTATGTATTTGAATCCATTTTGTAGTGAGTTTAAGACAGCTTCTTTGGAATTAGTGTATGTATTTTTTGAAATAACTCCTCCTGCATGGGCAATAAATATCTCACATGAAATCTCTGGGTCCGTATCACTAGGGAGAATAGGTGGTGATATAATTTTTGTACAAATAGATATGAATATCTCTTTATACATTTTTTCTGGTACAAAAAATAATATAGAGCATGCTATTATAGATAAGATGATGATTTTCTTCATTGCAATTTTATCCTAAAAAAATTTTTTATATAGTAGTATATATTGCTTCGTGTAAGATTTGGAATATCCCTGCCGTCAAAATAATTCTGTTCTCCTTTTTTGTATACGATAAAGGGGATACTTCCAGAATTATCGTTGGAATAAGAACGGTGATCCCCCCATAGAAAAACGATTGCTCCGTCAGGCAGAGACTGGATGTAATGTTTTAAAGCGGTATCCGTATTATGGGCCAATGTGAAGAATTTTGATTTTTTTGATGATGCAAATAGTTCTTTTTTTACTATTTTGTCAGTATATTCTGGGAGATGCATCGTCATCGTAATGATAAAATGGATGAATGGGCCTTCTGTAATATGTTTTGCAGCATAGTCAAAAAGACTTTTATCGCTGATGACACCTGCCCACCAGCAGTCGATAGGTTCTACCCCGGCTTGTTTCATTGCATGCAGGTCATGGTACTTAGTGAATCCTTGTAGTCTGTAGGCGGCCTTCAAGTTCATATAGTCTGCAGGCAGGCCATGAAATACTTCAGCGGGAAGACCGGTGCGTACTAGATGGGCGATGATACTACGGGGATAACTCGTCTCATATTCATAATGTACGACATCTTGCTGTGCTTCAAGGCCATTGAAGATTTCAAAGTCGGAATTGGCTGAAGCTAATTTTTTAGTTCCATCCAAACGAAGCAATATGGAGTCTGGAAGCAAACTATGTAAAAAGGGCATGACGAACTGCCCATCGACTTGCTGGTCAACCAGTTCAAAGTCCAGACACTCGACCTGGATAAAAACAATTTTATCTGATGGGGCGATCAAAGGCAGTTTGTCTGTATTCCCGGGAAGAGAAGGTGGCGGTGTTATATAATCAGAATATAAATAATCTATAATAAATGTTGCAATGTATCCCCTATACTGTATAGAGCGTTTAATTGGTGGAGTAAAAATTCCTTTTTTAGCTTTTTTGTATGTTTCTTCAGGAGAAAAAACACTAAACGGTTGTTTTGCGCAGGCATCAATATGCATACCAATACAGAGTATGAGTGATACTAGTGCTATCGGTAGTCTGTATTTTGTTGTTCTGTATCTGCAAAGAAAAATTTGGAGTATAAGAAATCCTGGGAAAATATATAGTGACTGCTCATCTATATAGGTCAAAAGGCTGCTAATATCGATACCAGAAATTTGTGTATAGCCATTTATTATGGAATTAAGCGTTGGTGGTGTTCCAAGTATTTTTATATAGCTTGAACAGAATATTGAAAATAATGTTTGAAGAAAACTGATACATACTAAGATTGCCGTATTTGATAGACATACGATGAATACTGATAACGAAACATCTATAATGAATAGTGTTAGATGTATATTTTCTGAACTTAATAAGTATTGACAAAGAAAGCTGTGGCCTGCCATGACCAAAGGTAAAACTATGTAAAAAAGAAAAATGTTTTTATATGCTTTCATGACGAACAATGTATAAATAGTACGTTATGATAAAAAAAGATCCCGGTATCGCTACCGGGATCTTTTTGCAATGACAAAGGCCTACAGGCCGATCTCTTCGTCGGTGAGGTAGCAGGCGGGATCCTGGGCCCATTCGTCGCCGTAGTAGGCTTCGGCGCGGGCGCGGAAGTTGCCGCCGCAGATGTTCAGGAAGCGGCACTTGGCGCAGCGGCCGCCCACATGGGCCTTCTTGTCCTTGAGCTTGTGCAGCAGCTCGATGTTGGGGTCGTCCCAGATCTCGGAGAAGGGGCGCTCCAGCACGTTGCCGAAGGTGTGGTTGCGCCAGAACTGGTCGGCATGCACCTTGCCGTCCCAGGAGATGCAGCCGATGCCGCGGCCGGAGTTGTTGCCTTCGTTGTACTGCAGGAGCTCGAAGATCTCTTCGGCGCGCTTGGGGTCCTCACGCTTCATGCGCATCCACACATAGGGGCCGTCGGCGTGGTTGTCCACGGTGAGGATCTCTTTGGGCTTGCCGGCGTCGAACAGGGCGCGGGTCTCGTCCATGATGAGGTCCAGCACCTGACGGGTCTCGGCGTGATCCAGGTCTTCCTTGATGAGCTCGGAACCGCGGCCCGAGTACACCAGGTGGTAGAAACAGGCGCGGGGCACTTCCAGGTCGGCCAGCAGGCGGAAGATGCCGGGGATCTCGCCCACGTTACGCTTGTTGATGGTGAAGCGCAGGCCCACCTTCAGGCCTTCGGCCTGGCAGTTGGCCACGCCTTCCAGGGCCTTGCGGAAGGCACCGGGCACGCCGCGGAAACGGTCGTGCACTTCTTCCATGCCGTCCAGGGAGATGCCCACGTAGGAGAGGCCCACGCCCTTGAGTTCACGGGCCTTTTCCTTGGTGATGAGGGTGCCGTTGGTGGAGATGACGGCGCGCATGCCCTTGGAGGTGGCATGGCTGGCCAGTTCCACCAGGTCCTTGCGCACCAGGGGCTCGCCGCCCGAGAAGAGCATGACCGGCGCGCCGTAGGCGGCCAGGTCGTCGATCATGGTCTTGGCCTGTTCGGTGCTGATGTCGTCGGCGCCGTCCACGGGCACGGCCTGGGCGTAGCAGTGCACGCACTTCAGGTTGCAGCGCTTGGTCATGTTCCAGACCACCACGGGCTTCTTGTCCTTGGAGAACTGGAGCAGGTGCGAGGGCAGGTTGCCGGATTCACGGCCGTAACGCAGGGCGTCGGAGGGCTCCACCTGACCGCAATACAGTTTGGAAATACCGATCATCGTACGATCCTTTACAGCGAGTCGCCGTTTGTGCCCCGCCGGGATAGCGGACACGGGGCGGGGGGGATGGCGCGGGGAAGCCCGGAGGAACGCCCGGCCTGAGTGTCTGGGGGCGGGACAGGATCTCCCGCCGTCATGGTGCCTGTCTGCCCGGAAGGCCGCGGGGCCTGCCGGAAGCAGAGGGAAAAACGGTGGCTGCGGGGCCGGAACGGGGAGGGGCGCCGATGCGGCGGCCCTCCCCGGCAGTCACGAAGTTAGCCGGCGATCTTGGCGCGCAGCACGTCGAACGCGGCTTCCACGCCGTCGGCCTTGGTGCCGCCGGCCTGGGCCAGGTCGGGACGACCGCCGCCGGAGCCGCCGCAGGGCGCGGCCACGTCCTTGATGAGGGCGGGCGCGGTGAAGCGGCCGTGCAGGTCCTTGGAGACGTAGAGCAGCAGGCCCACCTTCTCGCCTTCCACCGTGGCCAGGCAGGCCACGCCGGAGGGGATGCGGGAGCGCACGTCGTCCATGATGTCGCGCAGGGCCTTGACCGGCACGCCGTCCAGCTTGGCGGTGAGCAGCTTCACGCCGTTGACCTCGGTGGCCTTCTGCACCAGGTCGGCGCCGGTGGCCGGGCTGGCGGCCGCCTTTTCGGAGGCCTTGCGCAGCTTCTTCACATCGCTGTGCAGGGCCTGCACGCGTTCGGCCAGCTGGCCGGGCTTGGCCTTGAGCAGGGCCGAAAGGTCGTGCAGTTCGGCACGCTGGGCCACGGCCAGGTCATAGGCGTTCCAGCCGGTGACGGCCTCGATGCGGCGCACGCCGGCGGCCACGCCGCTCTCGGACACGATGAGGAAGCTGCCCGCCTGGCCGGTGTGGCTCAGGTGGGTGCCGCCGCACAGTTCCACGGATTCGGTATGGGCGTCGTCGCCCATGCTGACCACGCGCACGGTGTCGCCGTATTTTTCGTTGAACAGGGCCATGGCGCCGCTGGCCACGGCCTCGTCATGCTTCATTTCCTTGGTGCAGACAGGGGAGTCGGCCATGATGGCGCGGTTGACCTGGCGTTCCACGGCGGCCAGCTCCTCGGGGGTCAGGGCCGCGATGTGGGAGAAGTCGAAGCGCAGGCGCTGGCTGTTGACCAGCGAACCGGCCTGCTTCACATGGGTGCCCAGCACGGAGCGCAGGGCGGCGTGCAGCAGGTGGGTGCAGCTGTGGTTGCGGGCCGTGGCCATGCGGGCGTCTTCTTCCACGCTCAGGGCCACTTCCTGGTCGATGCGCAGCAGGCCCTGTTCCACTTCGATGTTGTGGACGATGAGGGTGGGCGCGGGCTTCTGGGTATCCAGCACGCGGGCGGCGCCGTCGGGGCCTTCCATGCGGCCGGTATCACCGGCCTGGCCGCCGGACTCGCCGTAGAAGGGGGTCTGGTTGGTGACCACATAGCCCTTCTGCCCGGCGGGCAGTTCTTCCACGCTCAGGCCGCTCTCGTCCAGCAGGGCCACGATGCGGCCCTGGCCGTTCAGGCCGCTGTAGCCGGTGAAGACGCTCTGCAGACCGTCGTCGGCCAGCTGCTGGAACAGCGAGGAGCCGCTGCCGTCCTGGCCCAGCAGGCCGGACTTCTTCTGGCTCTCGCGGGCGCGGCGGCGCTGTTCGGCCATGTGGGCCTCGAAGCCGGCCACGTCCACGCTGAAGCCGCGCTTTTCGGACACGTCGGTGATGATGTCCAGCGGGAAGCCGTAGGTGTCGGACAGCTTGAAGCAGAACTCGCCGGGGATGACCTTGTCGCCGGCCTTTTCCAGTTCGGCCAGCTGGTCTTCCAGCAGGGCCAGGCCCTTGCCCAGGGTGAGGGAGAAGCGCTGTTCTTCCTCATGCACGGCGCGGGCGATGAAATCGGCGTGTTCGGTCAGTTCGGGGTAGTCCTCGCCCATGATCTCGGTGACCTTGCGGGCCACCTTGTACAGGAAGGGCTCGTGCACGCCCATGAGCGTGGCGAAGCGCAGGGCGCGGCGGATGAGGCGGCGCAGCACGTAGCCGCGGCTCTCGTTGGAGGGCAGGGTGCCGTCGGCGATGAGGAAGGCGGCGGCGCGGGCGTGGTCGGCGATGACGCGCAGGGCCGTGTCCACGTCATTGGTGTCGGGCGCGCTGAAGCTGTACTTCACGCCGGCCAGCTCGGCGGCGTACTGGATGATGTCCTGGAACAGGTCGCAGTCGAAGTTGGAGCGCTTGCCCTGGCAGACGGCGGCGATGCGTTCCAGACCCATGCCGGTATCGATGTTGGGACGGGCCAGACGGTCACGGGTGCCGTCGGCGTGCTGGTCGAACTGGGTGAAGACCAGGTTCCAGATCTCCAGGAAGCGGTCGCAGTCGCACTTGCCGATGCCGCAATCCGGGCCGCAGGCCATGTCTTCGCCCTGGTCGATGTAGATCTCGGAACAGGGGCCGCAGGGGCCGGTATCGCCCATGGTCCAGAAGTTGTCCTTCTCGCCCATGCGCACGATGCGCTCGGCGGGCAGACCGGCCACTTCCTGCCAGATGGCGGCGGCTTCGTCGTCCTCGCGGAAGACGGTCACCCACAGGCGCTCCTTGGGCAGTTCCAGTTCTTCGGTCACGAACTTCCAGGCCCAGGTGATGGCCTCGCGCTTGAAGTAATCGCCAAAGGAGAAGTTGCCCAGCATCTCGAAGAAGGTGTGATGGCGCGCGGTGCGGCCCACGTTTTCGAGGTCGTTGTGCTTGCCGGACACGCGCAGGCACTTCTGCGAGGTGGTCACGCGCGGCACGTCGCGCACTTCTTCGCCCAGGAAGAACTTCTTGAACTGCACCATGCCCGCGTTGGTGAAGAGCAGGGTGGGGTCGTTGGGCGGGATCAGGGGCCCGGAGGGCAGGATGTCATGCCCGTTGCGGGCGAAGAATTCCAGATAACGGCGACGAATCTCTTTGGCGGTGAGCATAGGGGCTCCATGTTGCTGCCCGGAAGGGCGATAAAAAAACGGGCGGCCCCGCAGGGCCGCGTTGCACACAAAAAACTAGTCCAGATCGGACATGGCGGCGCTGCCGTCGTCCAGATCCTCTTCGCTGGGGATGAACTCCTGTGGATGCATGCCCAGGAATTCCGTGACCTTGGCTTCGATCTGGCGACGCAGTTCCGGGTCCTCGTCTAGCAGGGCACGGACCTTTTCGCGGCCCTGGCCCAGCTTTTCGGAGCCGAAAGCGAACCACGAGCCGCTCTGCTCGATGATCTTGGCTTCCAGGCCCAGGTCGATGAGCTCGCCCGAGCGGGAGATGCCCTGACCGTAGAGGATGTCGAAGGTGGCGCTGCGGAACGGCGGGGCCACCTTGTTCTTGACCACCTTCACGCGGGTGCGGGAACCGAAGGACTCTTCCTTGTCCTTGAGGGTCTGGATGCGGCGGATGTCCATGCGCACCGAGGAGTAGAACTTGAGGGCGTTACCGCCGGTGGTGGTCTCGGGGCTGCCGTAGCCGGTGACGCCGATCTTCATGCGGATCTGGTTGATGAAGATCACGGACGTGCGCGACTTGTGGATGGTGCCGGTAAGGCGGCGCATGGCGTGGGACATGAGGCGGGCATGACCGCCCACCTGGCTCTCGCCCATGTCGCCTTCCAGTTCGGCCTGCGGGATGAGGGCGGCCACGGAGTCCACCACCACCAGGTCCACGGCGCCGGAACGCACCAGCATGTCGGCGATGTCCAGGGCCTGCTCACCGTAGTCGGGCTGGGAGATGAGCAGCTCGTCGGTGTTGACGCCCAGGCGCCGGGCGTAGTTCACGTCCAGGGCGTGTTCGGCGTCCACGAAGGCACAGGTGCCGCCCATTTTCTGGCATTCGGCGATGATGTGCAGGGTAAGGGTGGTCTTGCCCGAAGATTCGGGGCCGAAGATCTCCGTGATACGGCCGCGCGGGATACCGCCCACGCCCAGGGCCAGGTCGAGACCGATGGAACCCGTGGGGATGACGGGGATATTGACATGGGCTTCGTCGGAAAGCTTCATGACCGCGCCTTTGCCGTACTTGCGTTCGATGGTGGCAAGTGCGGTGCCCAGGGCTTCGGCGCGGGCTTCTTCAGGAGAAAGGGCCGGTTTTTTGGCCATAGAGACGCTCCCTGTAGGAAATTTAAGCAACGCAGTATAGCAAAGCGCGCACGGCAAGGCAAGGAAGGCGGCAGGCCTCCCGGGACGGGCCCTTGCGGGATGCGGGGATGCCGCCTTCGTCACGGCACGGGCCCCTGCGCATGCCGGGCATCACAGGATACGCCCCGGGCAGGGGGACGGCTGTGCGGGCGCGCACAAAAACTGCATTATTCAGGAATAAATCTCAATAATTGTCAAGGGGAGAAGGGCCGGCTGTGCGGCGGCAGGAGTGGGGCGCGCTGCTCCTGCTCCCTGTACCGTATCCCGCTCCAGGCCCGATGCCGTGCAGGCGCGCCGGAGCGGACGGACGGGCCTTCGGTCCGCTCCGTCAAACGGCAGGCCCATTCGCCGGGAAAGGAGCGCCGCGGCAGGGGATGCGGCACGCGTGCGGCTCCTCAAGAGCGTCCCCATCCCTGCACGGGGCCTGCAGAGGCGGCAGGACGAAAAAAACCTATCCAAAAGCTGTGAAAATCCGGGCCGGGCTCTTGCCTCCTGCCCCCGCTTTCGCGTAGAAGGCGGGCCATGATGAACACTCCCTCCGATTTCCAGACCCCCGCCGCGCCCGGCATGGTCAATGCTGACCAGCGGCCGGTGGATGTGGTCGTGCTTTTTTCCGGCGGCCTGGACAGCATCCTGGCGGCCAAGGTCTTGGAGGAACAGGGCCTGCGGGTCTGCTGCCTGCACTGCCATTCCCCCTTCTTCGGTGATCCCGGCGCCGTGGAGCGCTGGAGCAACCTCTACGGGCTGGACATCCGCACCCTGGACGTGAGCGACGATTTTTGCGCCATGCTGCGTGTCCGTCCGGCCCACGGCTTCGGCAAGGTCATGAACCCCTGCGTGGACTGCAAGATCCTGCTCCTGCGCCATGCCCGCCTTTACATGGAGAGCATCGGCGCGCGCCTGCTGGCCACGGGCGAGGTCATGGGGCAGCGTCCCATGTCGCAGCGCCGGGACGTGCTCAACGCCATCCGCCGCGATGCCGGGGTGCAGGACATCCTGCTGCGTCCCCTGAGCGCCCTGCATCTGGCGCCCACCCCCGCTGAGGAGGAGGGCTTCGTGGACCGTTCCCGTCTGCTGGGCATCAGCGGGCGCGGCCGCAAGGACCAGCTGGAACTGGCCAAAAAGTACCAGCTGCCCGAGATCCCCACGCCCGGCGGCGGTTGCCGTCTGGCGGACAAGGAGAACGCCCGCCGCTACTGGCCCGTGCTCTCCCGCTGGCCCGAGCCTGATACGCGGGCCTTCAAACTCTCCAATCTGGGGCGGCAGTTCTGGGCGCAGCAGGACGGCCGGGACTACTGGCTGGCCATCGGCCGCACCAGTGCCGACAACCAGGCCCTGCACACGGTACTGGGCAAGGACGATGCCAAGATCCACCTGGCCGACATCCCCGGTCCGCTGGCCGTGGCCTGCGGGGGCCGTACCTGGCCGGAAGAGGTGCTGCGTGCGGCGGCGGCCCTGATGGCCTCCTACTCCGGCAAGGCCGTGCGCCTGGGGGCCCCCGTGGGCGTGCGGGCCAGCTGGCTGGGCGGCGGCTGGCAGGGCGAGGTGCTGCCCTCGCGTGAGGGCATCTGGCAGGAACCGGCCTGGGTGCCGGCCCGCGAAGAACTGCGTGCCGAGCAGAAAGCACGCCTGCACGGCATCCCGCCGCAGGAGGAGGCGGGGGAATAGGCGCATACCGCTTTACAAGATGACGTTTTCCGGGTAATGAGGAGCGATTCCTCATTATGGGGCAACAATGCCAAAATCGTGCCTACAGGGCCAGTTTTGGGAGGCTTATATGGACCAGAAGGATATAGAGTATTTCCGCAAGCTCCTCACCAGCATGCTGGAGGAAGCCAAGCAGAAGGGCGACTCCACCATCGAAGAGCTCACGGACAGCAACGAAGTCTTTGCCGACCCTGCTGACCGGGCCACCGCTGAATCCGACCGCGCCTTCACCCTGCGCATCCGTGACCGCGAACGCCGCCTGATCCGCAAGATCCAGTCCGCGTTGCAGCGCATCGACGACGGCACCTACGGTATTTGCGACGAATGCGGCGAAGAGATCGCCATCCCCCGTCTCAAGGCCCGTCCTGTCACCCGTCTGTGCATCAACTGCAAGGCCAAGCAGGAAGAGGACGAACATCTGCGCGGCGACTAGCGCGCATCCTTGACCTGTGCCGCCGGAGCGCGGCATCCTTTGACCTTTTCACAAAAAACGGGCTCCGGCCCGTTTTTCTGTTTTTTGCTCCGGCTTCGCGCCGGTAAGGACATCCCCGGCAATATCCATGGACGCCCATCTTTTTTCCCGTTTTTGCGAGGAGCTCGCCCCGCGCATCATCGGCGGCTGGCTGGAAAAGGTGCAGGAACCGGCCCCCGGCCTGCTGGCCTTCAACATCAATCTGGCCGCGCGCGGCCAGAGCTACGGCCAGGCAGGCGGCAGCCGCAAGTGCCAGCTGTGCCTGCGCGCCGCACGCAAGGAACCCTTCCTCTTCCTTTCCCGCAGCCGTCTGGCCGCCGGGCGGGCCCCCTCGGCCCCGGTCATGCGCCTGCGCAAATATCTGGCCGGGCACCGTATCCTGGCCGCGGTCTGCTGCTTCAGCCGCCGCCAGCTCTGGCTGCTGGTGGGCGGAGAGGCCGCGGCCGAAGAGGCCCTGCGCCGCCAGATGGTGCTTTGGAGCCCGGCGGAAGGCGAGGAGGACGGCCTTTCCCCTGAGAGCGGGGCGCAGCCGGACATGGCGGACATGACGCCGGAGAGCGGCGAGGCCGCGGAGCGGGAGCCCCTGGCCACCTGGCTGCTGCTGGACTTGCGCGAAGGGGCCTCGGTGCGCTTCTTGCCCGTGAGCCGCAGCCCGCAGGAAGAGTCCCTGCGCTGGCCGGAGCCCGGAGAGCTGGAAGAGGCCCTGGCGCACTGGCGGGACTGGCCGGTACTGACCCCGGCCCTGCGCCGTGCCCTGCCCCTGTATGACGAGCTGGACCGGCAGGCCCTGCTGGAAGACCTGCGCCTAGGCGGCGGGGACGTGTTCTACTATACGCCGCCGGATGGAGAGGTGGAGGAGAAGGCCGGGAGCGAGCGGCCCTCCTGCCGCATCGCGGCATGGCCCTTACCGGACGCCCTGGCCCAGGGCTGGCACGAGGAGCAGGGGGAAGACATCCTCGGCCTGGTGGAGAAGGCCGGGCAGAAGCTGGTACTGGAAAAGGCCGCACGCGACGCCGCCGGTGCCGCGGCCCTGCCCCTGTCGCGCCGTCTGCGCAAGCTGGAACAGCTGCTGGCCAAGCTGGACGAGGAAGAGCAGCGCCTGCTGGGCATGTGCGCCGCCCGTGAGGACGGCCTGCTGTTGCAAGCCTGGCTGTGGCGCTGGCCTGCGGATTTCCGCGCACCGGAGCTGGTGCTGCCGCCGCCGGAGGAAGGCGACGGGGACACGCCGCGCAAGACCGTGAAGCTGGATATGCGGCGCAGCGTGCGGGACAATATGGAACGCCTGTTCCATACGGCCCGGCGCGGCCAGCGTGGCCTTGAACATCTGGCGGAACGGCGTGCGGTGCTGCGGGCCGAACTGGCCACCGTGCAGGCGGCCCGGCAGGAAGCCCTGCTGGGCGGTATCGGGCACGCCGCCGGAGAGGCCGGGAAGCCCGACAGGAACACGGTGGCGCTGGGGGCCCTGCGCGGTGCGGCCCTGCCGCGCAACGTGCAGCTCTTCGTCAGTGACGACGGTTTTGCCCTGCTGCGCGGCCGTGACGCCAAGGGCAACATCGCGGCCCGCAAGCTGGCCGCGGCCCACGACATCTGGCTGCATACCGACGGCGGCCCCGGCTCGCACGTCATCATCCGCCGGGCCCATGCCGGACAGGAAGTGCCGGAGCGCACCCTGGACCAGGCCGGGGCGCTGGCGGCCTGCAAGAGCTGGCAGAAGGACGCGGCCCGGGCGCGCATCCTCTACGCCGAGGTGCGCCACATCCGCAGCATGCGCGGCGCGGGCACAGGCACCGTGCGCATGGACAAGATCCTCTACAGCCGCGAGGTGCCGGTGGATGCCAGTCTGGAGACCCGTCTGCTGCCGGAAAGCCCTGCGGGGAAGACGGACGGGACGGGCAGGGACTGAGCTCCGCCGCACGGCTTTGGGGCCTCACGGGCGTGCTCTTTGTCCTTTTTCGGCTGACGGGCCCGTGCGTGCGGCCGTTGCCGTGCTGCCGTGAGCGGGCGCAGCATGATCTGGCCCGCGTCTGCCGGCAGGGACAGGGGCACAGTCCCGACTGAACGACGGGCACAGGCAGGCCGGTGATGCGCGCAGGGACGGGCCTGCCGGTAAAAGGGCCCGCTGGCGGCAAAGGGCTAGTGCCTGCCTTTACGGCCGTGGGGTGGCGTCGCGCGCCTGGGGATCGTCCGTCTTTCGGCCCATTGTGTCGATGAAGTACCAGGCATCGCTTTCCCAGTACCAGTGCTCGCCGCCGGAGCCCGGGACCTCCTTGCGTTGTCCCGTGTCCGTGACTTTCGCCTTGCCGTCTTCGAAGGGGAGGGCAAAGGCGAAACGGGGCGCTATCACCACCCGGCCGCTCTCGTCCGCATAACCCATGCGGCCCCGGTCATCCACGATGCGGTACAGGCCTTCGCGGACATAGTCGGGGCCGTTGTCATAATGGAAGGGGACGACAGCTGGTGACGCGGCGCAGCCGCACAGGAGCAGGGCCAGCAGCAGGGAACAGCCTGTATTTTTCATCAAAAATTCCTTTGTGGTTTGAAACCTCCCCCTTCAGGGGGAAAAGAGTGGTTGACAAGACGGCGGAGCCGATGAAATCCTTTTCCGTAACCTCTCCCTTTAGGGAGGGGCAATCCGCACGACCCCTATCCGTCGGCTGCGGAGTCAGTCGGCGGACGGGGCGACTGTGGATTGAAACATGGGGCTCCTTGATATGTACCGGTGAGCACTGACAGACGGGGATGGGCCGGGGCTCCGGCCCCGCCATCATGACGATGGGACAGCGTGCGTCCGGGATGGCCACCGGGCAGACAGCGGCGGCATCTTTCAGGTAAACGGTATGGAAAAGCCACCCTTGCGGGTGGCTTTTTTTGTCTGGGAGCGGACAGGGGCTTTCCCGCTGTCCTACTTGAACAGGATCAGGCAGACCATCTCCATGTCGTCGGGGCCGTCGTTGTAGACGGCATGCCATTCGCCGTCGGGACAGACGGCCGTGTCCCCGGCATGGAGCATGACCTCGGTGCCGTTGTCGTCATAGCGGCACTGGCCCTTGAGGATGTGGTAGACCTCCATGTCGCCCACATGCTGGTGACGGCCCACGGCGTCGCCGGGCCCCAGGCGCACGATGTTGAACAGGCGCCCCTTGTCGTAGAACTCGCCTTCGTTGAGGAGCTGGGTGGCGTGGGCCAGGCCCGGGCCTCCGGCGATCTGTTTGTCGAAGCGGATGTGGTCTTCCTTGCGGCGGATCATGGTTCCCTCCTGGGGGTTGGACGGGGTTCGGGCCCGTCATGGGCGCACGGGTCAGGCCGTCAGCTGACGGTCCTCGTCGGTGGGCGTGTCGTCATCGACCGCAGGCCGGGGCCGCGACGCCAGCTTGCCGCCGGGACGGGGCTTGCGGTTGCGCAGGGGACGCTGGGGCCGGGCGCTGCCGTGCGGGGCGCGACGGTCGGCGGGAGAGTCGGGCAGGGCCGCCGTGGGGCGCGTGGCCATGTCACGCGGGCTCCGGGCACGGGGCGGCATGTCCTTGATGTGCACGTCCATCTGCGGGAAAGCGATCTCGATATTGTTCTTGCGGAACAGCTGGTCGATCTCGAACAGCAGCTCCGAGGCCGTCTTGACGCTGACATCGTAGTCCCGCACCCAGAAGCGCAGGGTGAAGTCCAGAGTGCTGGCGCCGAAGTTGGAGAACAGCACCACCGGCGCGGGGTACTTGAGGATGTCGCTGTGGCCGTTGGCCACGGAGGCCAGCAGCTTCATGACCAGGGTGGTGTCGCTGCCGTAGGCCACGCCCACCACCACGTCACGGCGCACCGTACGGCTGTTGCGCGTCCAGTTGATGAGGCGCGTGGACACGAACTCGGAGTTGGGCACGTAGATGACGGCGTTGTCGTAGGTCTCCACGATGGTGGCGCGCACGCTGATCTTGCGCACGCGGCCCGTGGTTGTGCCCACTTCCACCACGTCGCCTACCTGCATGGTGCGGCTGAAGATGAGGATCAGGCCGGAGAGGAAGTTGTTGATGATGGTCTGCATGCCGAAACCGATACCGACGGACAGACCACCGGCGACCATGGCCAGGTTGCTCAGTTCCATGCCCAGCGAGCGCAGGGTGAACAGGCCGAAGAACGCCCACAGGGCGTAGGTGAAGGCCGTCTGCAGGGGCTGGATGAGCGTGGGGTCGATACGCAGACCGCGGCTGGGCATGCGCGAAAGGAAGAGCGTGCCCATGCGCACGGCGGTGCGGGTCAGGAAGAAGACGCTGATGATGAGCAGCACCTGCACCATGTTGAAGCGCGTCTCGCCCACGTTGACGCCCTGGAGTACGAAGTCCTGCAGCAGGGAAAGGCCGCCGGGCAGGGTGCAGACCCACAGGGACATGCCGCCGATGACCAGCAGCAGGATGACAGGCGCGGCCAGGGCCAGCATGAGGCTGGAGACGGCCGCCGAGCCGCCCTCGTCGGGCAGCTGGTCATTGTAGCGGTTGATGGCCGACATGCTGGCCACGCTGATCTGCAGGGCCAGCGAGCAGGAGACGTAGAACAGGTACAGGCCCATGCTGAAGATGTGCAGGCCCATGACGGCCAGCACCAGGGTCACCCAGAAGATGAAGGCGCTGCCCGACAGGATGGTGGACTCGAGCTGGGTGCCGGCCTCCAGGGTGTGGCTCCTGGCGCGCCACAGACGGTGCAGGAGCATGAGCACCACCCAGGCGATGAGGGTCACCACCGGCGGCAGGGGCAGGTAGATCAGGATGTAGGAAAAGAGCGTCAGCGGGATGAGCTGCCACAAGGGGTTGTTGACGGCGGCCTTGTCCGGGTGCTGCAAGCGGCGCAGGTCCCAGGCCAGGAAGACTTCGCCGATGATGATGCTCAGGTTGCCCAGGGCCAGGAAGCAGCGGAACACATCCCCGTGGGCGGACAGCGACGAGGCCAGCAGGGACAGGCCCAGGCCGATCCAGGGCAGGCTCACACGGAACATGTGGCGGCCCACCTCGCCGTGGGTCCCGGAATGGCGCCAGCGCCGGTAGAGCACCATGCCGGTGCCCAGGAGCAACACCAGACAGGCGACGAAACGCAGGCCGGCCGTATGCCAGTCATCGGCGCTGACGGGGATCTCCACGGGCAGGCGCAGCTGGATGCCCTGCCAGACATATTGCAGATGCTTGGGCACGGTCTCCCAGGTCTCGAGGCTGAGATAAGGCACCGGGCCTTGCAGATAGTAGTCCCGCCACAGCTGGGGCAGCATGGTGGCGATGTCTTTCTGTGCCTTCTTCAGGTCGGCCATCATGTCCTGGGTGGGCGACAGCACGGAATCATAGCGCTTGATGACGTCGGTCAGGCTTTTCTGGGCCTTGGTGACCTGGCGCGAGTAGTCGCGGATCTCGGCGTTGGACGGCAGATCCTTGGTTTCGGGCAGGCTCTCGGCCAGATGGTTGACGCGCTCCAGCAGGGAGTTGACGCTGTTGCGGGCCAGCAGCACGGGGTCGATGACCTGCTGCATCTGCTGCACGGTGAAGGAGATGCGGCGGTCCAGGGCCTCCAGCGGGTTGGGCCAGTTTTTGAACGTGTTGATGAGCAGGAGCAGGCGGCGGGCTTCCTCGACGATGGGCCGCGCCTGCTTGGACATGGTCTCCGCCTGCTTGTTGATGTCACGCACCAGGCCGCGCGTACTGCTGTTGATGTCGTCCAGCATGTCCTTCTGGCCGGCCCAGATGTTCTCCAGCGGGTCCACCGTGGGAGCCGCATCGGCTTCGGCAGGGGCGCTGGAAGCGGCTTTTTTGTCCTGGGCCTTGTCGTCCTTTTTGGCGTCGGCCTTGTCGTCGTTTTTCTGGGGCGCTTCGTCGGCCAGGGCACAAGTCGGGCCGACGAGGGAGGTCATCTCCCGGCAGGCGTCTCCGGAAAGGGCCGGCACGAGGCTGAGGACGGTCAGCAGCATGAGAACGGGCAGGGAACGGAACAGGCAGCGATACATGGTCCACCTCAGGGAAAGGCCCCTGCCGGAAAGGGACAGGGGCATCATGACATTGAAAAGCCAGCAATAGCGCAAGATGTGCTGATTGAAAAGAGGTCTTCCTGTAAACATGCGGCTCCCCCCGGGAGCAGGCGGATGGCCCGGCTTTACAAGCCCTTCCGTGCCCGGCATAGTGAGCTCATGTCCCAGAGCCTCTCTTCTTTCCTCCGTCAGGATGTCCCGGCCTCTGCTCCCAGGGCGGCTGTTGCCCTGCAACGCTTTTCCCCCGCCGACAGCGGGGCCGTGGCACAGGCCCTGCCCCTTCTTCTCGACCGCGCGGGCCTGGCCTCGTCCTTTTCCCTGCGTTCGGCCCATGTGCTGGTCAAACCCAATCTGCTGACGGCCACGCCCCTGGCCTGCACCAGCCCCGTGGTGGTGGCCGCCGTCTGCCGCTGGCTGCTGGACCAGGGGGCCCGCGTGCGGGTGGGGGATTCGCCCGGTTTCGGTACGGCCACGGCCGTGGCCCGGCAGACAGGCGTGGAAGAGGCCCTGCGGCCGCTGGGCCTGCGGGTGGAGTCCCTGGCCGATCCCCGCCCGCTGGAGCTGCCCCTGCGCCGGGGCGGGCCCGTTTCCTTCGGGGTGGCCCGGGTGGCGCTGGAAAGCGACGTCATCTTTTCCCTGCCCCGGGTCAAGGCCCATTCCCAGATGCGTCTGACCCTGGCGGTCAAGAATCTGTTTGGCTGCGTCTGCGGCCTGCGCAAGGCCCTCATCCATACGCGGCAGGGACAGGATCCCGACTTTTTCGCCGACTGCATCGCCGCCCTCTGGGCCGGTCTGCCGCCGGTGGCCGCCGTGGCCGACGGCCTGACCGCCATGCATGTGACGGGCCCCAGCAAGGGACAGCCCTTCCCCCTGGGCCTGCTGGGGGCCAGCCCTTCGGCCGTGGCCCTGGACGAGGCCCTGTGCGCGGTACTGGGCCTGCCCCTGGCCGGCACGCCCCTGGGCGCGGCCCTGGAACGCCGGGAAGCGCCGGGGTGCCGCCGTGCGGGCTGGCAGCCCGACTATGTGCTGGCCCGGCCCGAAGATTTCGACAGTACGGGCTTCATCCTGCCGGACGAGCTGATGCATACCTCGTTCCGGCCCTGGCGCCTGTTCAAGAGTTGCCTGCGCCGCCTGTGGCTGGCGCGCCGAAAATAACGAAAGCTGCTCCCCCGCGGGGAGCGAGGAGTTGACCATGCCTGTGATCCTGCCGGGCCAGACCGACATCTATGCCCTGACCGATGCCCGCCTTTCCTGCGGCCGCACGCTGGAGACCGTGGTCTCCGCCCTGCTGGGGGCCGGGGTCAAGATCATCCAGTATCGTGAAAAGCACATGAAATCCGGTGAGATGCTGGAAGAATGCCGTCTGATGCGCCGCCTGACCCGCGAGGCCGGGGCCTGCTTCATCGTGGACGACCATGTGGATCTTGCCATCCTGGCCGAAGCCGACGGCGTGCATATCGGACAGGAGGACTTTCCCCTGCCTGCGGTGCGCCAGCTGGTGGGCCCCAAGATGTGCATCGGCCTGTCCACCCACAGCCCGGAACAGGCCAGGGCCGCCGTGGCCGTGGGCGCCGACTACATCGGCGTGGGGCCCATCTTCGCCACCAAGACCAAGGAGGACGTGGTGGCCCCGGTGGGCTTCGATTATCTGGACTGGGTGGCCGCCAACATCAGCATCCCCTTCGTGGCCATCGGCGGCATCAAGGAACACAACATCACGGATGTGGCCCGTCACGGGGCCCGCTGCTGCGCCCTGGTCTCCGAACTGGTGGGCGCCCCCGACATCGCCGCCAAGGTGCAGGCCGTACGCGCCGCCATGCAGCGGGGGATGTAGGATATGATTTCTTGAGGGGCGGGGGACCCCCTCGCGTTGCTGTCGATGCCCGTAGCTTCCTTCGTCGCAACGGGCACGGCCCTTCGGGCCGCCATACGGTCACGCCTGGCGCGAGAGGTGCTCCCCCGCCCCTCAAACTCCCCCCCCCCCCCCC
>OODJ01000196.1_pt1 | contig 70487 bp, 50 predicted proteins | sample 1671611 | NCBI WGS metagenome assembly OODJ01 (sample SAMN06348174, study PRJEB24527) | human gut metagenome | biome: human gut; feature: ankylosing spondylitis patient; material: feces | host: Homo sapiens | place: China | collected 2015-10 | reverse complement strand
CCTGTAGCTAGCGTTCATCCTGAGCCAGGATCAAACTCTTCATTGTAAAAGTATTGTTAATCATTCCATATAGGAATGGTTGTTGCTCTGTTCAGGACGCTCGAATTTAAAAAGTATCTATTACCTATTTAACAAGTAATGACGGTTCTTTTTATTTTACCCAAGACCGTTTCTTTTTCAGAAACAAGTCTTGCTCTTGTACTACTTGTATTGTTTATGTAAATCTCTTCAAAGATCGCTTCTTTTATGTCGGCTTTCTTTTCAGGAAAGCGGATGCAAAGGTAAAAACTTTTAAGTATATCTTCCAAATATTTTCGGAAGTTTTTTTTCATCTTTCCTTTTTCCCGTCATCTCTCTTGCGAAAGGGAGAACAAAAGAAAGGTTGTTTTACCGACCCGGATTCAAGAAAAAGTGTCAACCAACGCTGCTTACTTTTTGAAAGCGGGTGCAAAGGTAAGAACTTTATTTCATATCTTCCAAATGTTTTCGGAAGTTTTTTTTCATTCTGCTTTTTCAAAGGGGAATTTCAGAAAGAAACAAGTCCCAAGCAGAAGAAATATGTAAGAGTTCCTACGCCGTTCCTGTCAGAATGTCAAAACATCGCTGCTCCCGTTCTCGAAAGCGGGTGCAAAAGTAGGACTTTATAACATACAAGCCAAATATATCATGGGATTTTTTCGCGTTTCTCTTGAACATTTTTATAAAACGCTGATTGACAAATGTGTTGAAGAACATGTTTTTTAAGGAGGATGGAAAGTCTGGCAAAAGGGACACATTATAATATATGCGCATGCGCGCGGAAAGAAACAACGGAAGGCTGAAAGAAAACACGGAGATACGGAAGGGCATTGCATGACACCCGGGTCTTGACATGTCTGACATCCGGGTCTCGGCACGTCTGACACCCGGGTCTCGGTATGCACGACACCCGGGTGTCGGACACAAGAAAAAGGCTAACAGGACTAATGACACAGGAAGAAAACAATACGGACACATACAAGGAAAAAAAATACAAACAGAAAAAGTGAATACTATACTTAAGAATATTTCTGTTCATTGTTTTTGTACAGCAAATCAATCATCCTTTTTTTGAACAGCATATTACACTTTCTTCCAACGATTGTTTGCGTGTATTCCCATTGACAAAAAAATTCCGCCTTACACCCCCTTTTTTCTTTTCACACTTTTTAATCTACGTGTTACTAACCTTATAGGCCACCTGTTGTATTACATTTTCAGCTTCCTTGGATTCTTTTTGTACAATGAAACCGAGCCATAAGTTACCTGAATAAAGAAAAACTATTTATTATTTTAGATAAGAACATACTGACAGAATTACTTTATGCTCTTTCAACTTGATAATGTGGCAGAAACCAATATTGAAATAATTCAATACACTCCTAAAGTCACTAACAAAACTTTATCTGTCACTATATACCTTGCTTTATAACCGGAAGCTCAAATCCGCCCTGACTTAAAGACAAGGCTTTCGGCTGCCCTTTCTGTGCATTCCTATAAACGGCACGAGAAACATGCAATGTTTTTACCGTACCATTATCAAAAGCTACTTCGAGATAATATTCATAGCGCACACCATCGGATACATAACGATGCTTTCCTACCTTGCGCCGTTTTTCATGTTGCTCCATACGTTTATCGAGTACGGTTACAGTTACCTCATACTCGTCAGCGTCCGCCAACAAATTGTTGCCTGAAAGAAACAATACATAACAGAAAGAACCCACGCATACCAAATGACACAGTACATTCACAATCCTGTTCTCTACGGTCGTCAGCCATATCCACTTCCGATAGAGAGGAAGAGTCAACATACCTGCCGCCAATGCTACGCCAACAGGTATCCACCAGGCTGCCAATGTTTTCTCAGAAATCACATATCCCATAGTGCCCGAGAACAATACGGCCAAGACCACAAAAATGCGTAATATTTTAATAAACTCCCCATCGCTTTAATTTGTATTTTCCTGCAAATATAAAAATAAAAGTGACATTGCAAATTCTCACACACAGCATTCCGCATGAACTAACTTACCTAACAGAGCGTTATAACTGTACAAACTTAAAGAAACGACCATTATGGAAAAGAACTTGATTCATAGTAATGAATTGCATTTCATTGATAAGAAACGCATTCATCAGGCGGTAGAGCAGTTGGTTGAGTCATTGGAACTGGCAGCAGGTTCCACAACAGGATTTAATCTGTATGCAGTAGTAGAGAGTTATTTCACTGACTTGAACAAACGAAGGGAAATAAACCGTTTGCTTAATCTTGAGCAAAATATTTGTGAAGAAGTAGAAGAAGAACTCGGAGTGTACGAAATGTAAAACAATGTATGCATATCAGTGAGGCTATATCCAAACTAAAATTCGCCTACTATTTGTTTCTTTCCGAGCACGGGATTACACGGAAAACACAGATTTTTCTTTATTCTTTTTCCGTGAAATCCGTGTAATTCCGTGCCTAAAAGAAATCATCAGATGTATTTTGACCTCAATATTCTTTCAACATTCGACTTTCCTATCAATCCTTTGCCTGATGCACTGTCAGTTGCGGGAACGGGAAACCGATTCCTTCCTCGTTGAATACAGTATAAATAGTCTTGTTCATATCAAAATAAACTCCCCAATAATCGCTGCTCTTTACCCAAACACGGATAACAATATTTACACTGCTGGCATCCAAAGCATGAAGGGCGACAAAAGGCGCCGGAGCATTCAGAATACGACTGTCGGCAGCAAGTATACGGCGTACGGTACTTTCCACCTTATCGTAATTCTCGCCATATTCCACTCCAATAACCCAGTCTACGCGACGGGTATCCTCACGACTGTAATTAGTCACAGTACCGCTACTCAAAGCACCGTTAGGAATATAAATCACCTTATTATCAGCCGTAGTAAGAATAGTATGGAATATCTGAATCTCGCGCACCGTACCGGACACACCCTGGCTTTCAATCCAATCGCCTACCTTAAACGGGCGAAACAGCAAGACGATAAGTCCGCCGGCAAAATTCTGCAAGTTTCCGGATAGCGCCATACCCACCGCTACACCGGCAGATGCCAACAAAGCTGCAAATGAAGTTGTTTCAACTCCCAACTTGCCGATAACGGCAATAATTAACAGAATTGTCAGTAGAATATTCACCAGACTCTTGACGAAACTTTGGATACCCGCATCAATGTGCCGCTTCATCAGTAGTTTAGACACAAGTTTTTTAATGAAAGAAATAAGGAAACGCCCAACCACAAAGATTATAACTGCCCCTATAATACGACCGCCGGCTCCTACCCCCCAATCAATCAGTTGCTGCATAAAAATCTGAAGCTTGCTGAATCCCTCTTCAGAAGCCTGGGCGACAAACGCCGCCATTAATAAAGATGATAACATAATGATTATAGTTTAATGGATTAATGAATACAAAATTAACAAATAAATCCATTTTTCGTTCACATTATTTGTACCTTTCGACCAAAAGAAATACTTTTGCCTCTGATTTCAATTAAGGGGTGCCCTAATATTACGGGCTGAGATCATACCCATTGACCTGATTCGGGTAGTGCCGACGTAGGGAAAAGAAGAAAAGTTCCCCTTTTCTGTAGTAATCTTTAATAGTTCAAATTGCAAATGAAAAAGTATGCAATGACAGCATGCCTGTTTATGGCAGCGCTGAATGTCTGCGCACAGACAAAGGAAAAAGACAGTTTGCGGGTAATAGACTTACAAGAAGTAGAGATTATCTCTACACGCGCCACAGGAACCACTCCGGTGGCATTTACCAACATCAACAAAGAACAGCTTAAAAAACAGAACTTCGGACAAGACTTGCCGTATCTGTTGAGTATGACTCCCTCTGCCATCACTACCAGTGATGCCGGAGCGGGTATCGGGTATACCACATTGAGAGTACGCGGTACGGACGGAACACGCATCAACGTCACCGCCAACGGTATTCCTATCAATGATGCCGAAAGCCACAATGTATTTTGGGTAAACCTGCCGGACTTCGCATCGTCCGTCAAAGACATGCAAATCCAACGTGGCGCAGGAACTTCCACCAACGGTGCAGGAGCTTTCGGAGCCAGTATCAACATGCAGACCGGAGACTTCTCACTGAAACCGTATGCCGAGCTGAACGGTTCGTACGGGTCGTTCAATACACACAAAGAAACGGTAAAAGCAGGAACAGGACTTATCAACGGTCATTGGTCTTTCGACGCCCGCCTATCCAATATCAGTTCGGACGGGTACATCGACCGCGCATCGGTCGGACTGAATTCTTACTACCTGCAGGGCGGATATTACAGCGACAACACTTCTATCAAGTTAATAACATTTGGCGGCAAAGAGCGTACCTACCATGCCTGGAATTATGCCAGTAAAGAAGAAATGGAGAAATACGGCCGCCGTTACAACTCTTGCGGGTATATGTACACCGACGACAACGGCACCGACCATTTCTATGAAGACCAAACGGACAACTACGTACAAAAGAACTACCAATTACTTTTCAACCACAACTTCACTTCCGCCTGGAATGTAAACGTAGGTTTGCACTACACCAAAGGAGATGGCTACTATCAAGAATACAAAGGCGGACGCAAACTGGTGGAATATGGCCTGTTGCCATACGAACATGACGGTGAAACCGTAAGCAAAAGTGACCTTATCCGTAAAAAAGCGATGGACAACTGGTTCGGCGGCGGCATCTTCTCCGTAAATTATAAGGGCAACCGCCTTCATACATCCCTCGGCGGCGGACTGAACCGCTATGACGGCGACCACTTCGGCAAAGTGTTGTGGGTGAAAAACTACATCGGCAACCTCGACCCAGACAAAGACTACTACCGCAACAATGCCACAAAGAACGACGGTAACCTCTATCTGAAAGCCAACTATGAGTTATGCAACGGGGTCAATGCCTATGCAGATTTGCAATACCGCCACATCTCTTATAAAATGTACGGACAGAACGACAAGTGGAACAGCGTTACCAATGACGGTCTGCAACAACTTGCCATTCACGAGAAGTTCGATTTCTTCAACCCCAAAGCCGGGCTGTCATGGCAAATTAACCGCAACAACCGGATATACGGTTCGTTTAGCGTAGCCCACAAAGAACCGACACGCAACAACTATACGGACGGCAAGTTTACCGAACACCCCAAAGCAGAGCGTCTGTTCGACTACGAGCTGGGATACACCTTTGCCAATTCCTGGCTGACTTTCGGCGCCAATCTATACTACATGGACTACAAAGATCAGCTGGTGCTGACCGGCGAACTGAACGAAATCGGTGAAGCCGTAGCCGCCAACGTACCCGACAGTTACCGTATGGGTATCGAACTAATGGCAGGTTTAAAGCTGCCTTGCGGTTTCCAATGGGACATCAACGCCACGCTAAGCCGCAACCGTGTAGAAAACTTTACCGAAACACTTTATGAAGACGAAGACCCTACCGGCGACACATGGAGCACTTATCTGGGTGATACCCACATTGCTTTCTCTCCCGACTTTCTGCTGAACAACCGTTTCGGATACATCTACAAGGGGTTTGAAGCATCTTTACAATCGCAATACGTCAGCAAACAGTACATGAGCAACCTGAATTGCAAAGACCATATTCTGGATGCCTATTTCGTCAGCAACCTGAACCTATCGTACACATTCACGTTGCCCAAAACAAAATCGATAACTGTAGGCTGTACCATCTACAATCTCTTCAACGAAGAGTATGAGAACAATGGCTACGCAGGCAGCGGCTTCTATTATGAGAACGGACAGAAAGTGCGCTACAATTATGCCGGATATGCCGCACAGGCCGGCACTAATGTATTAGGACATATCTCCTTGAGTTTCTAAATTTGATTATGGAGCAGACACTCGAAATTATCGGAACACTTGTCGGTCTTCTCTACCTCTGGCTGGAGTATCGGGCAAGTATATATCTTTGGATAGCAGGCATCATAATGCCTGCTATCTATATCTTCGTGTACTACAATGCGGGGCTGTATGCAGACTTCGGTATCAACATCTACTACCTCGGAGCTGCCATATATGGGTGGATGATGTGGAAATACGGAGCATTCTTACGCCGGACAATCCTGAAAAGGAAAATCCCGGATATGGAAAACCAACAACAGGAGCTTCCCATAACCTGCATGCCGTCAAGGTATCTGTTGCCACTTATTGCGGTATTTGCCGTTACGCTTGCCGGCATTGCCTGGGTGCTTATCAACTTTACAGACAGCAATGTCCCCTGGCTGGACTCCTTCACTACCGCGCTCAGCATTGTCGGCATGTGGATGCTGGCACGTAAATATGTGGAACAATGGTGGGCTTGGATTGGCGTAGATGCTGTGAGTACAGGATTGTACATCTATAAAGGACTCGATTTTACCGCTGCATTGTACGGCCTTTACACAATAATCGCTATCTTTGGCTATTTCAAATGGAAGAAGCTGATGAAAAAAGAGGCTGATTTATGATTTATAAATTCCGATTTAGCAAGTATCAACTATGAAAGTGGAAGCTGTGGTTTTAGCAAACGGGGAATATCCTACCGCTCCCCTGCCTTTGCAGATATTGGCAGATGCGCCTTACGTAGTCTGTTGCGATGGCGGCGCGGACGAATACATCCGGAACGGACATACCCCCAATCTTATTATAGGTGACGGCGACTCCATCAGTGAGGAGAACCGTAAGAAGTACGGGCATCTGCTTCACCGCATTGCCGAACAAGAAACGAACGACCAGACCAAAGCCGTCAACTACCTGTTATCGCAAGGCAAACGCCGGATAGCTATCGTAGGCGCCACCGGCAAACGCGAAGACCATACGTTGGGAAACATCAGCCTGCTTATGGACTATATGCGTGCAGGAGCCGATGTGCGGACTTATACAGATCACGGTATCTTCATCCCTTGCCGGAACACATGTACTTTTACCTGCCAACCGGGACAGCAAGTATCCATCATCAACTTCAATGCCCGTAAATTGCATGGACTCGGCTTGGTATACCCTCTCAGCGACTTCACCAACTGGTGGCAGGGCACTCTCAACGAATGCATCGGAACAGAGTTTACGATTGAGGCGGAAGGGGAGTATCTGGTTTTTTTGAATTTCCCTCAGCCACTTCCACAAAGTACACACTGATACAAATCATAGCAATGGCAACGGCCTGTGTCCAACTGAACCGGTCCTGCCCCAAAGAAAGCGAGACAACCGTGGTCACTACCAATATCAGATAGCTGTAAATAGCGACAACGGTAGTCTTCAGGTACTTCAACCCGACAGGAACCAGGAAGTAACTGAGATAAGTAGGGAAAATAAGGATAAATGCAAGTACAGCCCACGCCGTCCAATGCCACTCGCCCTTCCAGGCTTCTGCAAACATCGGTGCATCCCACCCTACAACGGACGAAACGATTATGCCGGAAACAGCAGCTCCGCCAAATATATATTTCATCATTGTCACTACTCCTACCTTCTCCAGCAGTTTCTTGCTTACAATCAGATAAACGGCAAATACAAACGAACTGATCATACAAAGCAAATTGCCGGTAAAGGCATCGTGTGCCAAATCATCGCTGCCCTGCGTCAAGATACACAACATCGCACCTCCAAATCCCAAAGCTATACCGATAATCTTCATTACCGTAGCTTTCTCGTGCAGAAAGAAAACGGAAATGAGAAATACCCATATAGGCTGCATCGAATTGAATATGGCGCTCGAAACCGGAGTGGTCTTGCTGATGCCCAGCAGATAGCAGAACATAAATCCGTAAAGCCCGAACGCCCCGAGGCAAAACAGCATGATACGTTGCTTCCTGGTAACCGCCGCTTCTTTTATAAAACAACCCGTCAACCAAAAAGCCACTGCCGCAAACACACACCGTATGGTAACACCCGTTAAAGCTCCCAACCACAAAGGCAATAAATACTTCAATCCGTTCATGTTCAGACCCGCCATGACACGGGACGCAACCATACTGAGATTGGCTTCCAGCTTTTTATCTTTCATGAGACTATCTACATTGAGTTCGAGGTAGTGAGAACGCATAGCACCGGGAAATGTTCGGAAACATACGGAGCGTTATCCTAAACAATTCGCAACTTTGCAATGTTTTAAGGGAAACAGGAGACTAAAAATGAAAGAAACAGAACCCAAACAGGCATCAAACCCCACCAAACAAGTGCTCGTATTCTCCACCCGCCTACGCCAGGATATCCAAACCGCTTGCCGGCAACTGGAAAACGGAGAAGGACAAGAAGATGTTACAATCAATAAGGAAGTAAAGTCATGGTTAAACAAATAAATTGGTCGCCACTTGCCAAGGGGGAACTGAGGAGCCTGCTGTTATCCTCAGTGCAGAGGTTTGGAAACAAAGAACAGGGAAAGATTATATACTCACTCTTCCAGAATGCACTTCATCGCATTACTCTAAATCCTTTCATCGGACAAGCCACGGAAGTGGATAACATACGATATATCACTCCTTGTCCCGACTATACGCTATTCTACCGTCACAGCCTTCTGAAAATAGAAATACTCGTGCTTTGGGATAATAGCCATAAAGTCGGAAAGATAAAAAGCATTCCCATAGGGAAACAAGAAGAGGCGTCAAAACTCCTTTGATATTTTTTTAGTTTTGACACCTCATCCTATCAGAAACAACCGGTAATCAGATATTCATTAAATAGCGCTTGAAGTCTGCAAAATCTTTCGACATAGGCAGACTCTTCTTTTCGCCACGCATAAAGGCTTGCAACTTCTCCGGTATCTGTATCGCCTCACCGATAATATTCTCTACCGTATCTTTGAACTTGGCAGGATGAGCCGTTTCCAGGAAGACGCCCGTCTCACCCGGCTGCAAGCCCTCTTGCAATGCACGGAAACCGCATGCGCCATGAGGGTCGAGCAGGTAATGCTCATCTGTCCAAACGTTCTTCACGGTTTCGGCTATCTGTTCGTCCGTATAAGCAGCACCGCTTATCTCGGCAGAGATAGCTGCATGGCTACCGCCATAGAGGTCGAGCACACGGGCAAAGTTACTCGGATCGCCCACATCCATGGCATTGGCTATCGTAGCGACACTGGGCCGCGGCGTATAAACACCCGTCTGCAAATATTGATAGAATATGTCGTTACGGTTGTTGGATGCTATGAAACGCTTTATCGGCAGTCCCATGCGTTTACCGAACAAACCGGCCGTTATATTACCGAAATTGCCGCTTGGCACACAGATTACGGCATTGGCAGCCTTACCCGCCCGCTTCAACTGCGCATAAGCATAAAAATAGTAGAAAGCCTGCGGCAGGAAACGTGCCACATTAATGGAGTTGGCGCTGGTAAGTTGCAAACGGCTGTTAAGTTCCTTGTCCATGAAAGCCGCTTTCACCAATGCCTGACAATCGTCGAACGTGCCGTCTACTTCAAGAGCCGTGATATTCTGTCCCAACGTAGTGAATTGCTTTTCCTGAATTTCACTGACCTTGCCCTTCGGATAGAGCACATAAACATGAATACCTTCTACACCGAGGAAACCATTGGCAACGGCACTGCCCGTATCACCCGAAGTAGCGACCAATACATTTACCTGCTTCTTACCCTCTTTTCTGATAAAATAGCCCAACAGGCGCGCCATAAAACGACCGCCCACATCCTTAAAGGCAAGTGTAGGGCCATGGAACAATTCGAGGGAATAGATATTTTCCGTCACTTTCACCAAAGGGACATCGAAGCTCAATGTATCGTACACAATCTGCTTCAATGTATCTGCGGGAACATCTTCCCCAAAGAAAGCATCCGCCACCCGATAAGCTATCTCCTGAAAGCCAAGCGTATCAATGCTGTCGTAGAATTCCTGCGGCAACGGTTTAATGGTAAAGGGCATGAAAAGTCCTTTGTCTGCGGCAAGCCCTTTCACTACCGCCTCTTCGAGGGTAACATCGGGAGCTTGTTTGTTGGTACTATAATATTGCATATTAAATTAAATATTAAAGAATTAATAATTAAAGACTATAACGCTGCACCAAATGATAATCAGCACATTTGGGCATGTCATCCCATTATCCCTTCATAAATTCGTTTATAAACTCATCTTCTTTCATCAGACCGTAGCTGCCGCTGCAAGCCGCCACTTCATCAAAAGTCTGCACCTCGTCCGGCTCAATACCCGGATACCAAATAAAGAAAGGTACCGGTTCGTTGGTATGTGTACGCAGCTCGCAGGGAGTGGGATGATCGGGCAAAACGGCAATGGCGACAGGTTCTTCCCAATCTTTCACCGCTTCATAAATAGGACCTACGGCGCGGCTATCCAGATTTTCAATGGTCAGTATCTTCAAAGGAATGTCTCCTTCATGTCCCGCCTCATCGCTGGCCTCGATATGCAGGTAAACGAAATCATCCGTTTTCAGTGCGTCAAGAGCGGCAGCCACTTTATTCTCGTAATTGGTATCGTACAGTCCGGTCGCTCCTTCCACCGTCAGGCGGCGCAGTCCGGCATAATAGCCGATACCGTTAATCAAATCTACAGCAGAGATTACAGCGCCTTTCCTCACTTGAGGAAACTTATCCGAAAGTGTTTCCATCTGCGGACGATAACCCGGGCTCCACGGCCAAATACTGTTAGCAGGATCTTTGCCTTCGGTTGCACGCTTCCTATTGACGGGGTGTTCTTTCAGCAATTCTTGCGAACGCATGATTAAATCATTAATCAAGTCGGCGGTTTGTTGCGGAGTCAAATCGGCTTTTCCTTCAGGAACGGTGATACTTTCTGTACCTGCCATAGGCTTTACCAGCAACGGCCGATAGGGTTTCAGAGGGACATCATGCGGGGGAGTACAGTCTATACGCTTGTCTCCGCCTTTTATTACCAACAAATGCCGGTATTGCACACCCGTATGGAAACGCACGCGCTCATTACCCAAATGTTCCTGCAGATATTTCACCAGCACATCGGCTTCTTCGGTCGTAATATGTCCCGCCGAATGGTTCTTGATAGCATCTCCTTCAATGCAGATAATATTGCAGCGCATCGCCATTTCACCCGGCTTCAGGTCTACACCGATACTTGCCGCTTCCAACGGGCCGCGTCCCTCATATACTTTCGGCAGGTCATAGCCCAAAACGGACATATTGGCAACCTCACTGCCGGGATGAAATCCGTCGGCAACAGTTTTCAACCTGCCTACACGCCCCATCCGGGCAAGCTTATCCATATAGGGCGTTTTAGCTGCTTGCAACAAAGTCCTGCTTTCCAAAGACTTTACAGGCCAATCGGCCATACCGTCACCTAATATAATAATGTGTTTCATACCCATGAATCTTGAAATACAAGTACGAAGTTCGTACTTAATTAAACGTTCGCAATACTCATAATATCCGCAAATACTCCCGCAGCCGTTACACCGGCACCGGCACCGTAGCCTTGTATCATCATCGGATATTCCTTATAACGCTCTGTTGTCAGCAAGATAATATTGTTGCTGCCTTCCAGCCCATAGAACGGGTGATTGACACCCACTTCCTGCAGTCCTACGGAGGCCTTGCCGTTCTCCAGTCTGGCAACGAAACGCCAATGCTTGTTTTCCGCTTCCAACACCTTGCGGCGTGCTTCAAAGCCGGCGTCGAGGTTCGGCACTTTCTTCCAGAAGTCGTCCAAAGAACCTTCGAAGAAATCATCGGGTACAAAGAGATTCTTTTCCACATCACTTTGCTCGATGCGATAACCGGCTTCACGTGCAAGGATTACCAGTTTGCGGATTACATCCTTACCGCTGAGGTCGATACGTGGATCGGGTTCGGAATAACGTTCCTCCTGAGCCATTTTGATAGTTCTGCTGAAAGGAATATCCGCGCTTATCTTGTTGAATATATAATTCAACGTACCGCTCAGCACGGCTTCAATCTTCAGTATCTTGTCACCACTATGAATAAGGTCGTTAATGGTATTGATAATAGGCAACCCCGCACCTACGTTCGTCTCAAACAGATATTTCACACCACGCTGGCGGGCTATCTGCTTCAGTTCCCGGTAGTTTTCATACTCCGAAGAAGCTGCAATCTTATTGGCGGCTACAACCGAAACGTTGTGCATCAAAAGGTCTTTATACAAGGAAGCCACTCCTGCGCTTGCCGTACAGTCCACGAATACGGAGTTAAAGATATTCATGCCGATAATCTCGTTACGAAGCGTATCCAGAGAGCTTTCCTTACCTTTCTCCGCCAATTCTTCGCGAAAGCGTCCCAAGTCAAATCCCTCGCGGCTGAAGATTGCTTTGGAAGCATCGGCAATACCTACCACATTCAGTTGCAAGCCGTTCTCCTGCATCAATTTCTGACGCTGGCTGTGAATCTGTTCTATCAAACTGCCGCCTACCGTACCAACTCCGCAGATAAAGAGATTCAATACCTGATATTCCGACAGGAAGAAAGAGTCATGGATCACGTTCAAAGACTTGCGCAACGACTTGCTGTCTACCACAAACGAAATATTCGTTTCCGAAGCGCCCTGTGCACAAGCTATCACATTGATACCGTTACGTCCCAGCGTACCGAACAGCTTACCGGCAATACCCGGCGTATGCTTCATATTCTCACCTACAATGGCTACCGTAGCCAAATCCTTCTCAGCCTGTATGGGTGAAATCTCTCCCATTTCAATCTCTTTGACAAACTCTTCGTTCAGAACTTCACAAGCCAGGTCGGCATCCGCATTACGCACACCGATGGAAGTAGAATTCTCCGAAGATGCCTGCGATACGAGGAACACGCTGATACCGTTCTTTGCCAAAGCCTTAAAGATACGGTAGTTCACACCAATCACACCTACCATACCGAGTCCCTGCACCGTTATCAGACTTGTATCGTTGATAGACGAAATACCTTTAATGGCTTTACTTTGCGGATTGGAAACATCCTGCTTGATAACCGTTCCCGCTCCGTCGGGATTGAACGTGTTCTTTATTATAATAGGTATGTTCTTGTGGCAAACCGGATAAATGGTAGGCGGATACACTACCTTAGCGCCGAAGTTGCAAAGTTCGGTAGCTTCTACATAGCTCAGTTCATTAATGGTATAAGCCGTGGAAATCACACGCGGATCGGCGGTCATGAAACCGTCCACATCCGTCCAGATTTCCAGTGCATCGGCATCCAGCGCCGCAGCTATGATGGCAGCCGTATAGTCGGAACCTCCGCGACCGAGATTGGTCACCTCGCCCGTAATCTTATCCGTAGAGATAAATCCCGGAACCAGCACCCGTCGGGGCATATCCTTGAATGTCTCGCGCACCAGGGAAGTAGTAAGCTCCGTATCCAATACATGCTTGGAATGTTTCTTCTCCGTTTTGATGAACCGGCGCGAATCAAACCATTCCGCACCCGTCAGTTGCGCTGCAATAATGGATGAAAGGCGTTCGCCGTAACTCACAATCGTATCGGATGTTTTCGGCGAGAGGTCCTTTATCAGGTAAATCCCCTGGAAGATGTCTTTCAGCTCATTAAGCAACTCCCCCACCCGGCGTTGCAGTGATACTTGCGCCTCACCTGCCGGAATTACTTCCTTTATCATTTCCACATGACGATAGACAATCTCACGAAACTCGTTTTCATAAGAGGAATCACCGGCAGCCGCCATTTTCGAAGTATTGATCAGCTTGTCCGTAATACCACCCAAGGCAGACACTACCACTATTAAAGGTTCGTTTATAGCCTCTACAATTCTCTTAACGCTTAAAATACTGTTCGCAGAACCTACGGATGTTCCGCCGAATTTTATTACTTTCATATCTTTTTATCGGATTGAAACGGTTGATACAATTGTCAAAACAAGCTGCTATGGCCCGTATAGACTTTAACTAAATAAGAAAAACTGCTGAAAAATTGGTGTAACACGTAGAAACACAAAATACTATCCCTAACCCCTAAGGGTCATGGTACACATGGATGTGACTGTATGTTGATAGTACTTGTTCATTCTCTCTTACTGCTATCGCTTATGATAAGTGTTGCAAAAGTAACAATAAAAACATTCAAACTATTACATTTTATGACTTTTTTGCGATAAAAATACAGATTCATTCTATAAAGGGAAGAAATATGTACATATTACGGCTAACATATTCACGCTTTTCCAAACAAAGAGATATAAATACTGGCATAGTTTTATAACACTTTGCTATTATTTTAGAGATATATTACTATCTTTGCATGGTAATTATGTAAGAATTGAGCGTATGTCCCCAAATAATACTTCCGTTTTGTTAATTTACACCGGTGGCACTATCGGCATGATAGAAAATGCGGAAACCGGAGCTTTGGAGAGCTTCAACTTCGAACATTTACAGAAGCATGTACCCGAGCTTCAGAATTTTACGTTCCGCATTGATACCTATCAGTTCGATCCGCCTATGGATTCTTCGGATATGGATCCGGATGCCTGGCGCAAACTCGTACGCATTATCAGCGACAACTACAATCAATATACGGGCTTTGTCATCCTTCACGGCACGGATACCATGGCCTACACGGCATCCGCTCTCAGCTTTATGCTCGAGGGCCTCAACAAGCCCGTCATTCTCACGGGTTCGCAGCTTCCTATCGGCGTGCTCCGTACCGACGGTAAAGAAAATCTGCTGACAAGTATCGAAATTGCCACTGCCCGGCATCCCAACGGCCGGCCTATCGTGCCGGAAGTATGTATCTTCTTTGAGAATCACTTGACACGCGGCAACCGTACCACCAAAATAAATGCGGAGAACTTCAATGCTTTCCGCTCGTACAATTACCCTGTACTTGCTTCTGCCGGCATACATATTAAATATAATAATGTGCAGATTCATACGGAGAACGTACAAAGAGAGTTGCAGCCACACTACCTGCTCGATACCAATATAGCTATATTGAAGCTCTTCCCCGGCATTCAGGAAAACGTGGTGGATGCCATTCTCGCTATAAAGGGACTGAAAGCTGTGGTGCTGGAAACTTACGGTTCGGGCAATGCTCCGCTGAAAGAGTGGTTTCTCCATCATCTGCACAATGCCTGCGAACAAGGCATTATCATTGTAAACGTTACCCAATGCAGCGCCGGTACGGTAGAAATGGAGCGTTATGAAACGGGATACCGTCTGATGCAGGCAGGCGTGGTGTGCGGATACGACAGCACAACAGAGTCCGCTGTAACCAAACTGATGTTCCTATTAGGTCACAACTATCCCCCCGCAAAAGTACGCGACCTGATGAGCCGCCCTCTTGCAGGTGAGATAACGATATAGGAAGAGAGGTGCTTACGCCACTACGGGAGTCAAGGCCCCGGTAATCGAATCGATGATAAACCCGGAAACATGGACATCCTCCGGTATCAGCGGATGGTCAAGAATGGCTTTCACCGTTTCTCTTACGGACTTCTCCGTATCTCCGAAGCCATAAAGCCACGAATCGAAATTCACTCCGCAGAAACGTATCATATCTATCGTTTCCTGTTTAATGCCGCGCGCCTTCATGTGCTCTATCATCTGGGCGCTGCTCATGTGGCACGCACCGCAATCGGAATGCGCAATGACCATGACCTCTTTCACCCCCAACTCGTAGATAGCCACCATAAGGCTGCGTATAACGCTGCCAAAAGGATGCGAAATGATTCCGCCCGCATTCTTTATCATCTTTACATCACCGTTCTTTATACCCAGAGCTGCCGGCAGCAATTCGGTCAGGCGGGTGTCCATACAGGAAAGGATGGCGATTTTCTTATCGGGATATTTATTGGTGATATACTTCTCATATCCCTTATTCTCTACAAACCGCTTATTGTATTCAAGAATATCTTCTATCATAGTATAATCCCCGTTTTATATTTTTGAGAACAAATATAGAAAAAACTCCGCGACACACCGCCAGCCCTGAAACGAAAAATCGTACCTTTGGGCAATTATTCTAAAGGAAGTTCTTTTATGGCAAAAGAGAAAACGGTATATGTATGCAGCAATTGCGGACAGGAATCGCCTAAATGGGTAGGCAAATGTCCGTCGTGCGGAGCGTGGAACACCTATGTAGAAGAGATTGTACGCAAGGAAACCGTAAACAAACGTCCGGTATCGGGCATGGAAACCGCCAAAGCAAAGCCTGTAACACTGGATGAAATCGCTGCCGATGACGAACCCCGTATCGACCTGCACGATGCGGAGCTGAACCGGGTATTGGGCGGCGGTCTGGTACAAGGCTCGCTGGTGCTGATAGGCGGCGAACCGGGTATCGGAAAATCCACCCTGGTGCTGCAGACCATCCTCCGCATACCGGAGAAACGTATCCTCTACATATCCGGCGAAGAAAGCGCCCGGCAGCTAAAGCTGCGTGCCGACCGTCTGTCAGGCACATCAGCCGACTGCCTGATTGTCTGCGAAACCTCGTTGGAACAGATTTACGTCCACATAAAGAATACACGCCCCGATTTAGTCATAATAGACTCCATACAGACCATCTCCACAGAGACGCTCGAATCCTCTCCCGGCAGCATAGCCCAGGTGAGGGAATGCTCCGCCTCTATCCTGCGCTTCGCCAAAGAAACGCATACGGCGGTCATCCTCATCGGTCATATCAACAAGGAAGGAAGCATTGCCGGGCCTAAGGTACTGGAGCACATTGTGGACACCGTGCTCCAATTTGAAGGCGACCAACATTATATGTACCGCATCCTGCGCAGCATCAAAAACCGTTTCGGCAGTACTGCCGAGTTGGGCATCTATGAGATGAGACAGGACGGACTGCGGCAGGTAAGCAATCCTTCGGAACTGCTCCTCAGCCAAGACCATGAAGGAATGAGCGGCATAGCCATCGCTTCGGCCATAGAAGGCATACGACCGTTCCTGATAGAAACGCAGGCATTGGTGAGCAGTGCCGTTTACGGCAACCCGCAACGTTCCGCCACCGGCTTCGACATACGGAGAATGAACATGCTGCTGGCTGTACTGGAAAAGCGGGTCGGCTTCAAGCTTGCCCAAAAGGACGTCTTTCTCAACATTGCCGGCGGACTGAAAGTGAACGACCCCGCCATCGATCTGGCAGTTATCAGCGCCATTCTGTCCAGCAACATGGATACCGCCATAGAACCCGAAATCTGCATGGCAGGAGAAATAGGCCTGTCCGGCGAGATCCGCCCCGTAAACCGGATTGAGCAACGCATCGGCGAAGCGGAGAAACTCGGTTTCAAACGGTTTATATTGCCCAAATATAATCTGCAGGGACTGAACACGTCCAAATTGAAGATTGAGCTGATACCGGTAAGAAAGGTGGAAGAAGCCTTCCGGGCATTGTTCGGCTAAGTCCGCCATTGGATGAGTCCGCCGCAGGAGATACGGATTGATACACATTATATATAGATATAGAAAGAAACCCAATGATACAAGAATACCAATTGCGCGTGTTGCCTGAGGTTGCAGCCAACGAACAACGCATAAAAGAATACCTCATACAAGAGAAAGGAGTGAGCGCACGCGACATTACGGTTACGCGCATTCTGAAACGCAGCATTGATGCACGCCAGCGAACCATCTTCGTAAACCTGACCGTGCGTGCTTATCTCAACGAGTTGCCGAAAGAGAAGGAGTATCAGGAAACCGTCTATAACGATGTGTCGGACAAGCCGCAAGTTATCGTTGTGGGAGCCGGTCCCGGCGGACTGTTTGCCGCCTTGCGTCTGATAGAGCTGGGCTTGCGCCCCGTCATCGTGGAGCGCGGAAAGAATGTACGCGACCGCAAAAAAGACCTTGCCCTGATAGGAAGGGAACAGACCGTCAACCCGGAATCCAATTACAGTTTCGGAGAAGGCGGTGCAGGCGCCTATTCGGACGGCAAGCTCTATACCCGCAGTAAAAAACGGGGGAACGTAGACAAAATCCTGAACGTATTCTGCCAGCACGGCGCTTCATCTTCCATACTCGTAGACGCCCATCCCCATATCGGCACGGACAAACTGCCGCGGGTCATAGAAAACATGCGGAACACCATTATCGGCTGCGGCGGTGAAGTGCACTTTGAGACACGGATGGATGCTCTTATTATTGAAAACGATGAAGTGAAAGGCATCGAAACCGATACCGGCCGGACATTCCTCGGCCCTGTAATACTTGCTACCGGACACTCCGCACGCGATGTATACCGCTGGCTGGCAGCCAACGGAGTGGAAATAGAAGCCAAAGGCATCGCCGTAGGAGTACGTCTGGAACATCCCGCTTCCCTGATAGACCGGATACAATACCACAACCGCAACGGACGCGGCAAATACCTGCCCGCTGCCGAGTACAGCTTCGTTACCCAAGTGGACGGAAGAGGCGTGTACAGCTTCTGCATGTGTCCCGGCGGCTTTGTAGTTCCGGCAGCCAGCGGTCCCCAGCAAATCGTAGTCAACGGAATGAGCCCCAGCAACCGGGGTTCCCGGTGGAGCAATTCGGGAATGGTAGTGGAACTGCGTCCGGAAGACTTGGAGAATAAGGAGTTAAGAATGATGAATGAAGAGCCGGCTTTCAACTCCCAACTCAACATGATGTATTTCCAGGAAGCTCTGGAACGCCTTTGCTGGCAACAGGGCAACATGAAGCAAACAGCCCCCGCGCAACGCATGGCGGACTTTACCAGGAAAAAGCTCAGCTACGACCTGCCGGAAAGTTCATACGCCCCCGGACTGGTATCGTCGCCTCTGCACTTCTGGATGCCGCCGTTCATTGCCGACCGGCTGAGCAAAGGTTTCCAGCAATTCGGGAAATACAGCCACGGTTTCCTCACCAACGAAGCTGCCATGATTGGCGTTGAAACCCGTACATCGGCTCCGGTGCGCATTGTCAGAGACAAAGACACCTTGCAGCATGTCCGTTTGAAAGGACTGTTTCCCTGCGGAGAGGGAGCCGGATATGCAGGCGGCATCGTGTCGGCAGGTATCGACGGAGAACGGTGTGCGGAAGCCGCAGGCCGGCTTTTGCTGCAATGAGAGCAGCAGAGTTCCGCATGCAGGTGAAATTCATTTCCCCGCATTGCAAGGATGATACAAAAATAATCCGTACTTTTGCGGGCAAACCTATACCGTTATGACAGCTCCCGAAATAGCAATCGTCGCTCCCAACACACTGACCTCTTTGGGATTGCAGAACCTTCTGGAAGAGATTATCCCGATGGCTACCATCCGTGTGTTCCGCTCCTTCGCCGAACTCATGGATGATACGCCTGACATGTATGCCCATTATTTCATCTCTTCCCAAATATATTTCGAGCATACCTCATTCTTCCTGCCCCGAAAGCCCAAGACCATCGTACTAGCAGGCGGCGACAACCAGCCTCAGCTATCGGGCGTGCCGACCCTGAACATCTATCAGGACGAGAAAGGCCTCGTAAAAGACATTCTGCAACTCCATCGGTACGGACACCAGCACGGACACCCCGACAAACAACCGGACGGTCTCCGCTCCGCCATGCCGCCTCATGCCGCCGGCAACGCCGATGCCCACGAGCTTTCCGCCCGCGAGATAGAAGTGCTGGTGCTCATCACCAAAGGGCTTATCAACAAGGAGATTGCCGACAAACTGAACATCAGCCTCACCACCGTCATCACCCACCGCAAGAACATTGTGGAGAAACTGGGTATCAAGTCCGTATCGGGACTGACAATCTATGCCGTGATGCACGGCTACATCGATGCCGACAGGATATAAACCGGATGGCAATCCCCCTGCCGCCCCGCATCTCCCGGCATCATAATCCTCATAAATTAGGATTGCACGGGCTGGAGATTTCGCGTTACTTTGCAAGCGAAACAAAACCAGTTATGAAACAATATAAGATTATTCCCCTGATTCTGACGTTCCTCACTGCCGGTAATGTGTCGGCAGCAGATTTGGACACCTTGAAAGTAGTAGACGTGGAAGAAGTCCTCGTCATCGCAGCCCCCAAAGAAAACCGCAAGCTGCGCGAACAGCCCACAGCCGTCACCCTGCTTTCGCAGCAGGATATGCAGGCGGCACAGGTGAACTCTATCAAGAACCTGACCGGACTCGTTCCCAACATGTTCATCCCCGACTACGGTTCGCGCCTTACTTCCGCCGTCTATATCCGCGGTATCGGTTCGCGCATCAACACGCCGTCCGTAGGGCTGTATGTGGACAATATCCCCTACATCGACAAGTCCGCTTTCGACTTCGACTACTCCGACATCGAACGCATCGACGTATTGCGCGGCCCGCAAGGAACGCTGTACGGACGCAATGCGATGGGCGGACTGATTAAGATTCACACCAAATCGCCTTTCTCCTATCAGGGCACGGACTTGCGCATCGGCGCAGGCACGCACAATGCCTACAACACTTCGCTGACGCATTACCACCGGGTGTCCGAGCGTTTCGCTTTCTCTACCGGCGGCTTCTATGACTACGAAGGCGGCTTCTTCCGCAACGCAGCGCTGGAGAATAAGAAAACAGACAAGAGCCAATCGGCCGGCGGACGCTTCCGCGGCATCTACCTGCCTTCCGAGAACTGGAAAGCAGACTTGAACGTGAGCTACGAATACAGCGACCAGGGCGGCTATCCGTACTATTATACCGGCAGCGTCAACCCCGCCGCCCAAAGCGAAGAGATGAAATCCTACATCGGCACAATCTCCAACAACCGCGAAAGCAGCTACTACCGTAACCTGCTGAATACAGGGCTGAACCTCGAATATCAGGCGCAGCGCTTCACCCTGAGCGCCGTAACGGGCTATCAGTTCCTGAAAGACCGCATGTTCATCGACCAAGATTTTACGGCGAAAGACATCTATACGCTGGAACAGAAGCAACGCATCCATACCCTGAGCGAAGAGATTGTGATGAAAAGCAAAGGCAGCAGCCGCTGGCAATGGGCTACGGGCGTCTTCGGCTTCTACCAGTGGCTGAAAACCGATGCTCCGGTGACCTTCAGGGAAGACGGCATGGGAATGCTGGGGCAGATGCTGGGCAGTGTAATCCCGTCCAAAATAGAAGTTCCCCTGCCCATGCCCGGTATGGGAATCAATATCCTGCCGTCCTTGCGGCCCGACAACAGCAATCTGCTCATCAACGGTAATTTCGACACACCGCTTCTCAACGGAGCGTTGTTCCACCAGTCTACTTTCCGGGACCTGTTCGGCCTCACGGGATTATCTTTCACCGCCGGCCTGCGCCTGGATTATGAGAAGATGAAGATGACCTACGACTCCGGCACTGCAATGGACTATACGGTAGGTATCAAAGGAGAAATGGTACGGGGCGGGCAGGTTATCAAAGAAATACCGATGATGCCCGAAACGGCACTCACCGTACAGTCGCGCTACCACGGTTCCATCGACAAGGATTACCTGCAACTGCTGCCGAAGTTTGCCCTTCAATACGACTTCAAGAACAATCGGGGCAACGTCTATGCAACCGTGAGCAAGGGCTACCGTTCGGGCGGATACAACATCCAGATGTTCTCCGACCTGTTGCAGTCCAGCCTGAAAAACGACATGATGCGGCAGACGAAAGAGGAGATTCTGAAAGCCGTAGAGGGTTCTCCCAGCGCATCCTACAAAGACCTTATCAACGAAATGTTCCCCGACGCAGGCGAGAATCCCGACGCCCGCTCCGCCACCGAATACAAACCGGAGCAAACCTGGAACTACGAAATCGGAACTCACCTGAATCTTTTCAATAACCGTCTGCGTACCGATGCCGCACTCTTCTGGCTGGAGACGCGCGACCAGCAAATCTCACGCTTTGCAGGAGCAAGCGGCTTGGGACGCGAAACGGTGAATGCAGGCAAAAGCCGCAGCCTTGGCGCCGAACTGTCCCTGGCTGCCGCCATTACTGCCGACTTCACGCTGAACACCAGCTACGGCTATACGTATGCCACCTTTAAGGACTACGTAACCAATGCCCGCGTCAACGGACAGCTTCAGGAAATCAGCTACAACGGCAACTACGTGCCTTTCGTTCCCAAACACACGCTGACCGTAGGCGGACAGTACATTTTCCGCATCAACCCGGGATACTGGCTGGAGCGCATTCAGTTGAATGCCGGATACACCGGTGCGGGACGTGTGTACTGGACGGAAGAGAACACCGTCAGCCAATCATTCTACGGCACACTGAACGGACGCATCAGTTTCCAGAAAGGCCGCGGACAGATAGACCTCTGGGTGCGCAATGCACTGGACAAGGATTACGCCGCCTTCTATTTCGAAAGCATGGGCAACGGATTTATGCAGAAAGGACGTCCCATCCAGGCCGGAATAGAACTGCGTTGCAGATTTTAGCAAACAGAGTTTGCCGACTTTTACAAACAGGTAAATCAGAATTGTAAGTCTCTTAATATAAACTGGTTGCGTGTACCAAAGTAATACCCCGCTTTGGTACACGAAATACCAACCATTGGTACGGGAGCTACCAAGCATTGGTACGTGAAGTACCACACTATGGTACGCGGACTACCAAGCGTTGGTACACGGAGTACCAACTGCCGGTAGCCGAGGTACCTCCCTTTGGAATGCGAAGTACCGCCAGCCGGTACCGGCAAATAACCTATTCGTTGATTGCCCCGCAATGCGGGCAAACCCCTTTCGCCCCTATTTTCTGTCCGCAATTGCCGCAGCGATAGCGGGATGCAGCCAGTGACGAACGCAGTTTCCTGAAGAATACCCACACAAATACGGCTATAAACAGATAACCGATGTATATATGGGTAGTCAGTATAAAGAAGAAATAACAGAAAATGCAACAGGAAGCCAGCCCCAACAGATAGAACACAGCCGCTTCCGGACTCAGTTGGCGGAACAAATCGTCGAGCACCGCCAGCAGTACGATGACAAACAGCCAAAGGCTCATCAGGAAAACGGATAGCACGAACGGCACTTTAAACGGCGAGAGTGTGGGGTTGAAATAAAAATGCTGCCACGTCTCCGGCACAAACACCTGCATCGACTCGTACACCGTGGCACTGAACGCCAGCAACAGACACAGCAACAACGGATATACACTGTCTATATCATTGAAGTAGACCATTTGCAACTGCTTCCGCCAGAACGCGCGAAACAGCCATGCCGCCACAAACAGCGCAAAAATAACGATGAAATAGGAAGCATGCGTATCGCTGAACAGGTAAATGGCCTGCGAGATACTGTCCGTAGGCACAAACGCCCGGATCATGTCCTTTTCCCGAAGCCAGCCCTGCACTTCCTGAGAATGGGCGAGCTTGACCCATACGCTGTCCACACTATCTGTCGGGTGGATGGCAAACTCCGCCACCACCACCCTGTCTCCCTTGTACAGTGTATTATAGCAGTCCTTTACAGGCAGGCAGGCTATCGTCACCGAATCTTCCTGCACTTCCAGATTCGTGTTCCACGTATAGTGACGCTCGTACAGATAAGCCAGCGAATCGCGGGTCTTTGCCCCCAGTTTCCCGTCTTCCAGGTCCGGACGGGGATAATGGCAAGAAGAACCGAGAATAAGGTATAAAATATAAAATATGAAATTTAAGTATAAGGTATGAGGCATAAGGTATAAAGAGCGGGACGCACGTTGTACGGTGACGCTGTGTTTACGGCTGTTTATGTTTGTTTCTTCTTTCTTCATATTATATACTTTGGGCATTCATTCTCAATCATCTTCACTATCCGTTATGCGTATTCCCCCATACCTTATACTTCATTCTTTATACCGTATGCTTTATACGTAAGCTTCATCCTTGGCTTTTAACTGCTGACTTTCATTTGGCAGTTCTTGCAGTCGAAAGTGAGGCGGAAACGTTTGCCGTCTGTTCCTACCAGATAATAGGGTTCCCGGTACGGGGAATGTCCCTTTTGATACGTAGGACACCAGCCCATGCTGTAACGCAGGCAATGTTTGCAGAACATGAGTACGGCTTCGGGTACGGCCTGCTTCTCGTATGCCGGTTCCACGGAAGCTACTCCGTGAGCCTGATAAAAGCTGCGGGCGGCGGTATTCATCACATTGCCCAAATAGGTCAGGGATGTTGCCGGGAAACTGTGGCGGGTGGGTTTCCACACATGTAACTCACGACGGTAAGTAATGCGGCGGGCGGCAGTCAGCTTGTCTATCGCCTGGCGACGCCAGTCGGCTATCACCGAGGCGGGTATGAACCAGTTCTGCGACAGGTTGATTGCAATGGCGGGAGCTGTTGTTGCCGAGGGGCTGTCCGTGCCGCCGAGAGGCATGACCTCGAAAGGAGTATTCCCCAATTTGCCGAGTTGGGTACGCAGGTTCTCCGATTGCGGAGTACGCGCAAGTTCTTTTGGATAGAGGAAAGACAAGGTTATGCGGTTGCCGTCTTCGTCCGCCGCTGTCAGGGCAAAGCCCGAAGGGGTATCTGCCAGCTCCCATCCAACGCCGATTTTACGTTCGGCGGACTTGCGGGCAAGGATGCGCTCAAATTCCTGGTCGAAATTGCGGAAAAGACGGGTGCGCGGTTTGATACGGGGCACATCGCCAGCCGGATACAGCTTGTTGCCATCCACCCGATTGATACGGAAACCTTGCAAACGGCCCTGTTCATCGAGAAAGCAGACACCGTCTCCGTTATGGAAAGGTTTCACTCCGGCAACGGTAAGGTAGTTGCCTCGCTGCTCTTTCATCGTACCCATCTCCTCGCCCAGGGACTTCGGCGTATCGAAAGAGGAGATTTCCCGGTCGCGACCCTGCAGGAAGTAATGGGTGAAGCCACGGCTAAAACTCTTGTCCAACCGGGGCGTGAAGTCGAAACGGCAAGTACCCGAAGAAGCACGTACGTACTCCTTGCGACGGGCGAAAATGGCATCCAGCTTGCTGCGGTAGGCAGCCGTAACGTTCTTCACATAGGAAACGTCCTTCAACCGCCCTTCTATCTTGAGGGAAGAGGCGCCGGCATCCAGCAGGTCTTCCAGCACTTCGCTTTGGTTCAGGTCTTTCAAGGAGAGCAGGTGCTTGTCGCGGACGATTGTTTTCCCGTCGGCATCTACCAGGCTGAACGGCAGGCGGCAGAACTGGGCACACTCTCCCCGGTTGGCGCTCCTGCCGAAACATGCCTGACTGACGTAGCACTGCCCGCTGTAGCTTACGCAAAGCGCACCGTGCACAAACACTTCCAAAGGCGTTTCCGGACAAGTCTCGTGAATTCGGCGTATCTCCTGCAATGACAACTCGCGCGCCAGCACTACCTGACGAAAGCCTGCATCCGCCAGGAAACGTACTTTCTCCGGTGTACGGTTGTCCATCTGCGTACTGCCGTGCAGGGGGATGGGCGGCAGGTTCAGACGGGTAATTCCCATATCCTGCACTATCAGGGCGTCTACACCGATGCGGTACAGTTCCCAAATCATCTTTTCCGTTTCGGCAAGCTCCTCTTCTTTCAGAATGGTATTGACTGTAACGTAAATGCGTACGTTGTACAAATGGGCATACGCCACCAAAGCGGCTATATCTTCCAAAGAATTGACCGCAGCCGCACGTGCGCCGAACTTCGGTGCGCCTATATATACTGCATCCGCACCATGATTGACTGCTTCAATACCGCACTCCAGATTCTTGGCGGGGGCCAATAGTTCTATTTTTCGTTGCTTCATCATATTTCTTTCACCACAGAAAGGGGCACAAGACCCCACTGAGTTTTCGGAGTTCTTATTTAATTTCTTCAATATTGAACGGGGTTTCCTGATATACAAAGTAGTTCAGCCAGTTGGAGAACAGCAGGTTGGCATGCGCCCGCCACCGTACCGATACGCCTTTGTCCGGGTTGTCGTCCACATAATAATTGCGGGGCATCCCGATAGGCAATCCCTTAGCCAGGTCGCGGCGGTATTCCGTATCGAGCGTCAGGGGGGAGTATTCGGAATGACCGGTTACGAAAAACTCGCGCCCGTTACGTGCCATTACCATATATACCCCTGCCTCTTCCGATTCCGAAAGCAGAGTCAGTCCGGGAACTTTCAGAATATCTTCCTTGCGGACTTCCGTGTGGCGGCTGTGAGGAACATAAAACACATCGTCAAACCCACGGAAAATGGGATACAGAGGCTGCAAGGTGCGATGTGCGAATATGCCGAACATTTTCGCGTCCAGCGGATACTTGGGCACACCGTAATGGTGGTAGAGTCCGGCTTGCGCCGCCCAGCAGATATAAAGCGTGGACGTAACGTGCGTACGCGCCCAATCGAATATTTCGGTTATCTCGTCCCAATAGGTCACTTCCTCAAAGTCCATCTGCTCCACAGGGGCTCCGGTAATAATCATACCGTCGTACTTCTCGCCACGCATCTTGTCGAAATCCGTATAGAAAGCTTTCATATGCTCTATCGGAGTATTCTTTGAGGTGTGGCTCTTGATTTTCATGAACGAAATCTCCACCTGCAACGGAGTATTGGAGAGCAGACGCACCAAGTCGGTCTCCGTCGTAATCTTCAACGGCATCAGATTCAATATGACAATCCGCAGCGGACGGATGTCCTGCCGGGTAGCCCGTGAATTGTCAATGACGAATATGTTTTCCTCTTTCAGCAGCTCTATCGCGGGAAGTTTATCGGGTAAATTTAAAGGCATAAGCTCTGTTCTACGGTTTAACTAATTACTGTTTACGATTTTAGCGTGTAAAGTTAGATAAAAAATCAGAGCGGTATAAATAAATTGCGGAAGTTTTTGTTGAATTAAAGCAGGCAATACAAAATGATTCGATATTATTTCAGTAAAATCCCACTATTTATTTCTTTCGGAACTTTCAATTGTCGGATAACCGTATACTTGAGTACAATCAATCTATCAGGTTATAAAACGCCTTCATTAGATGCTGTATTTCCATATTCTATATTTTGCAAATAGTTCATTGAAAAGAAGATAATCTTGTGAATTGTACTACCTTTGTGGCTGAAACTCAAAGCATCAATTACATAATGGCGAAAATCATCGTTCAAAACACGCAGATTAATGTTCTCAATTTTAAGGAACAAGATTATATATCCCTTACCGACATGGCTTCCGCCAAAGAAGGGGACAGCAGAGCGGCAGACGTAATTAAAAATTGGATAAGAAGCCGTTATACAATTGAATTTCTTGGCACATGGGAAATCATCCATAATCCTAATTTTAAAGTGGTCGAATTCGACCACTTTAGAAAGAGTGCCGGATTGCCATCTTTTGTATTAAGTGCTTCCGAATGGATAGAGCAGACTAATGCAATCGGTATCATCGTTAAAAAAGGACGCTACGGTGGGACGTACGCCCATAAGGATATTGCATTTGAATTCGGTTCTGCAATCAGCGTACCTTTCAAACTCTACCTTATTGAAGAGTTTCAACGATTAAAGACTGAAGAGCAACAGCAACTCGGTTGGTCAGCAAAGCGTGAATTGTCGAAAATTAACTATCGCATACACACTGATGCCATAAAACAAAACCTTATTCCGCAGGAAGTCACATCGGTACAAGCAAGTATTATTTACGCCAATGAAGCCGATGTGCTGAATGTAGCCATGTTCGGCATGACAGCAAAACAATGGCGGGAAGCCAATCCCGAACTGAAAGGTAATATTCGTGATTATGCCACTATTAATGAACTTATCTGTTTGTCGAATATGGAAAACCTCAATGCAGTATTTATCGAACAGAGTATGACACAAAGAGAACGTCTCGTTAAACTAAACCAAATAGCCATTCATCAAATGAATATATTGGGAAACGGTGATGAAGATAACCGTAAGTTATTGAAATAAATCACTACGCATTGCTCTGCGCTGTAACTCATCACACATTTATTTTAATTTGAGCGATTATTTGTGTGATTATTCCAAAGATTTAGTATACTTTTACATCCTTGTTTTTATTTAGATATATGTAAAGAGAAGAAAAAGCACCAAGCTATCAAGCGTGATAACTGACTAATAGAAATCTGAAAGCGTAAACTACTTTCTCATAACATTTGCGGTTCTGCCTAATCTGATATATCGACACGTAAGTTTTTAAGTACGAACCAAAGGCGAAGATGTTTTCGTCTTATAAAACTACTATAACATGAATATCATGAGAAACGCTTTCAAAAGGGCAAATTATGTGTTATGCCTGCTCCTTGCCTTATCGGGTACATCTTGTATCAACAGGCTAAATGATGAAATCAAAGAGGGCAGCATCCTCATCTCCTTTTCCTTTGAAGCAAGTAAAGCCGCTACCAAAGTAACTAAAAACACTTTCGACATAGGAGACAGAAGCGGTATCTTTGCCATGCTGACAGGCAATTCCCTGGACCAGCAGCGATACATCGACAACCTGCTTCTGGAATGCAGCGACAACAGCAAACTGATATCCAAGAAAGAAGTGTATTATCCGGAAGGAGATGCCACGCTGGACTTCATCAGCTACTATCCGTATCAGGAGGAAAACGTGTCCAAAGGAAGCTCACTGCTGGACGTCACAGTACAAGCAGACCAGAACAAGACCGCCAATTACAGCTTATCCAACTTCATGACCGCCCGCATTGGAAACGTACCCAACAGCGAGAAAACCGTAAAGCTGGAATACAAGCACCGGTTTGCCAAAATAAAGTTAGTTCTTATACCCCAAGAAGGTGAAGATACGGACGAGATGCTCAAGGCCAACCCCAGAATCATAGCTACCGGTTTCAGGACACAAGCCGTATATGACCTGCAATCGGACAAGCTTTCCTCGGTTGACGATGCGAGCGAAACGGATATCATTCCTTTCGGCACATGGAAGAAAGAGGGTAATACGCTGTCCGGTAAGGAGCTTATTGTAATTCCGCAAACACACTCCGACGGCGGACAGGCTTTTACCCTGGAATGGAACGGAAAAATCTATACCTGCCCTCTCCCGTCGGCCACCATTGAGGAGGACACGGAACTGGAGATTTGCATCAACGCACTTCAAAGCACAAGTGCAACCCTCACCGGAGTTATCGCCAACATCAAGGAATGGGAGCTCAGCGAACAAGGAGAGAGCGAAAACCGGTACGAAATCACTGCCGTACACACAGCCTCGCTGTCATTCAGCACGTCTGATATCTACAGGATATACCATCAAGGAAAGCCCGTGGCAGAAGTATGCCGGGAGTATCTTTACACTACCCCCGCCGATGCTGTCGCTACTAAAGCGATTGTAGTCTATTCCGTACAGGACAATGAACAGACGGACTTGACAAATGGAATCGTTTTACAACTACCGGACAAAACCGCCACGACACATGGCGGTAAAGTAAGTTGGAATGAAGCGGACAACTCGCTGACCTACATTAGCGGCCACTCCCGGCCTATCGAAAAATTCTACATAGACGAAAACAGAAAGATAGTAACGGAAAAGCCTGCCGCACCAGCATTGGCTATCAACGTCAGCAGCTACGTAATCAGAGATATACGGAACGGTATATTGCACACCTACCCCATCGTGAAAATAGGCGCACAATATTGGATGAAAGAGGATTTACAGACGGCCCATTATAATGACAGCAAGAGTATGCCCCTCAGAAAAGCTTTGGGAGATGGCGAGGGCTACCTCAAATGGGCGGGCACCGACTCCCATTTTTACAACGGCGAGGCCGTCCTTACCGGGAAATTGGCTCCGTTGGATTGGAGATTGCCAACAGAAAACGATTGGAACAGACTGAAAGAATACATAGGAGAGAATGCTTCCGCACTGAAAAAGACAGATACCTGGAGCTCGGATGTTTATTCCGCAACCAATGAAACCGGATTCTGCATTCAACCCGCAGGGCTGCTGTTGGAAAGGGAAAACAAGACGGCCTTGGTAAACGCAAACTCATCGACCGCCTATTGGCTATATGACGGCACACAAAAGCAATTGGACAAAGTCGTAATGTTTGCGAACAGCAATAACGACATCGCCTTAAAGAACGCCGTCAAACCGGAAGGCAAAGATTATTATAATGCGTTTTCCATCCGTTGCATAAAAGAATAGCCTGCCAAAAAAGCATTTCTCATTTCTTTTTCGTATTTTTGTTCCCAATGTGCAGGATTGTGCAGGATTTTGCCAATTAGACAAAGACAACGGAAAAGAAATGAGAGTAATCGATCTGATAAACAGTAACGAAAAAACAGCTTTTTCTTTTGAAATATTGCCCCCTCTGAAAGGTACAGGCATCGAAAAGTTGTACGAAACGATAGATACATTACGGGAGTTCGACCCTAAATACATCAATATCACCACACACCGCAGCGAGTACGTGTACAAGGACCTCGGCAACGGGCTGTTCCAGCGCAACCGTCTCCGTCGCCGTCCGGGAACCGTATCCGTAGCCGCAGCCATCCAGAATAAATACAACATAACGGTGGTGCCGCATATTCTTTGCAGCGGTTTCAGCCGTGAGGATACCGAATATGTATTGCTCGACCTGCAATTCCTGAACATCACAGACCTTTTGGTGTTACGCGGAGACAAGGCAAAACACGAATCGGTATTCACTCCCGAAAAAAACGGTTATCATCATGCCGTTGAATTGCAGGAACAGATTAACCAATTTAATAAGGGCATCTTTGTAGACGGCTCCGAGATGAAAGTCACCAATACTCCTTTCTCATACGGAGTGGCCTGTTATCCGGAGAAACACGAAGAAGCGCCCAACATCGATACGGACATTTATTGGCTGAAAAAGAAAATGGAAACCGGAGCGGAATATGCCGTTACCCAATTGTTCTATGACAACCGGAAATACTTCGATTTCGTAGAACGCGCCCGCAAAGCCGGAGTTACCATCCCCATTATACCGGGCATCAAGCCGTTCAAGAAGCTTTCGCAACTCAGCATGATACCCAAAACATTTAAAGTAGACCTGCCCGAAGAGCTGACAAACGAAATCTTGAAATGCAAGAATGATGCAGAAGCGCAACAGGTAGGTATCGAATGGTGCGTGCAGCAATGCAAGGAATTGATGAAACACCATATTCCCAGCATCCATTTCTATTCCATAGGTGCAGTGGACAGCATCAAGGAAGTAGCCAAACAGATTTATTAACCAAATACCGACGCCGTGTTTTTTAAAGATGTAATAGGCCAGGATACAGCCAAACAACAATTGATACAAGAGGTGCGGGAAGGACGTATTCCTCACGCGCAACTGTTCTGCGGACCGGCAGGAGTAGGCAAACTTCCGCTGGCTATGGCTTATGCCCGTTACATCTGCTGCCCGAACCGCACGGAGACCGATGCCTGCGGCACGTGTCCTTCGTGTGTGAAGTGGAATAAACTGGTGCATCCGGACGTACACTTCGTATTCCCCATCGTGAAAAGCGCCAAAGGGAAGAAAGAAGTTTGCGATGACTACATAGCCGACTGGCGGCATCTTGTACTAAGCAACCCCTATTTCTCACTGAATCATTGGCTGGACGAAATGGGAGCGGAAAACGGACAAGCGATTATCTACGCAAAGGAAAGCGATGAAATCACCCGTAAACTCAGTTTGAAATCCAGCGAAGGCGGATACAAGGTAACCATTGTATGGCTGCCTGAAAAGCTGCACGAGGTCTGCGCCAATAAATTGCTGAAACTGCTGGAAGAGCCGCCTGAGAAGACCATCTTCTTGTTGGTTTCCGAAGCACCCGAAATGATATTGTCTACCATACTCAGCCGTACACAACGTTTCAACATCCGCAAAATAGATGAGGCAAGCATGGCAAACGCGCTGCAACAAAAGTACGGCGTACAACCGGCGGACAGCCAGACCATAGCCCATCTGGCAAACGGAAACTTCATCAAGGCGTTGGAAACAATCCATCTGAATGAAGAGAATGAATTGTTTTTCAATCTGTTCGTCAGCCTGATGCGCCTCTCCTATCAACGGAAAATACGGGAAATGAAGCAATGGAGCGAACAACTGGCGGCTATGGGGCGCGAACGCCAAAAGAATTTTCTGGAATACTGCCAGCGCATGATACGGGAAAATTTCATCTATAACCTGCATCGGAAAGAAATGAACTACATGACCCTGCCCGAACAGAACTTCGCTACCCGGTTTGCCCCGTTTGTCAACGAACGGAATGTTATGGGTATTATGGATGAACTCAGCGAAGCGCAAGTGCACATCGAGCAGAATGTAAATGCCCGTATGGTATTCTTTGATTTTTCACTGAAAATGATTGTTCTGTTAAAGCAATAGAAGAATCCTTTTCAACTAACATATAACATAGTAAATCATCAAAATAACAGATAGAATGATGGAATTTAAACTACATAACGGAAGCGGCGGTCTCTGCTGCAAAAGCTGCGGCAGGCAAGACAAGCAACTGAACACTTACGACTGGCTTGCCGACATCCCCGGCAATGCAGAGGAATCGGACATGGTGGAAGTTCAGTTCAAAAATACCCGCAAGGGTTATTTCCGCAACAGCAACAAAATTCCTTTGGAAAAAGGCGATATAGTAGCCGTGGAAGCTACTCCCGGACATGATATAGGCGTAGTAACCCTTACCGGGCGACTTGTACCGCTACAGATGCGTAAGGCAAATATCAAATCGGAAGCGGATATCAAGCGTATCTACCGCAAAGCCAAACCGGTGGATATGGACAAGTATAACGAGGCGAAAGCGCGTGAACACAGCACGATGATACGTGCCCGCCAGATCGCTCTTGACCTCAACCTCAATATGAAAATCGGGGATGTGGAATATCAGGGAGACGGCAACAAAGCAATCTTCTACTACATTGCCGATGAACGCGTAGACTTCCGCCAACTGATTAAGGTGCTTGCCGACGCTTTCCATGTACGCATCGAAATGAAGCAGATCGGTGCACGTCAGGAAGCCGGCCGTATCGGTGGTATCGGACCTTGCGGCCGTGAGTTGTGTTGCGCTACCTGGATGACATCGTTCGTTTCCGTTTCGACCAGCGCCGCCCGCTACCAGGATATTTCACTGAACCCGCAAAAGCTTGCCGGACAATGCGCCAAACTGAAATGCTGCCTCAACTACGAAGTGGACTGTTACGTAGAAGCGCAAAAACGCCTGCCTTCCAAAGAAATCGAATTGGAAACCAAAGACGGCGTATTCTATTTCTTTAAAGCCGACATTCTCAGCAACCAGATAACTTACTCCACCGACAAGAGTATCCCTGCCAATCTGGTTACTATCAGCGGAAGACGCGCCTTTGAAGTTATCGGCCTGAATAAAAGGGGCATCAAACCGGAGAGCCTGTTGGAAGAGACACATCGCACCGAACCCAAGAAACCGGTAGACCTGCTGGAACAGGAAAGCCTGACCCGCTTCGACCGTAACCGCAAGAACAAGAACAGCGGAGACGGCAACAATGGAAACGGTAATGGAAATAACGGCGGCAACCGGAACAAAAAGAAGAAAAAGACTCCCAATAACCGACCGCAAGGCGGAGAACAGTCTGCCGCTCCGCAACAACAAGAGCAGCCCAGACAGCAGGGAGACGAAAAACGGCCGCAAGGAAATGAAAGACGTTCACCACGGAATAGTAACAACCGTAAACGTCCTCACAACAACAAGCCCAAACCTCAGGGAGATAAACCTGCTCAAAATGACAAGCCTGCTCAAGAATAAGACAAAGACTCTGAGATATATCATACTGCTGTTTATCGTAAGCGCATTAGGCGCTTGCGATAAACAGACTGTATATCATGCATTCCAATCCATTCCGCAAGAGGGTTGGAAACGACAGGACACACTCCTTTTCAATGTCGCTGTGCCCGATTCCCAAACTTATTACAACCTGACCGTAGAAATTAGAAACCGCAGCACTTACCCTTACCAAAACATCAACTTATCCGTCTGCTATGACAGTCCGGAATTGAAAAAGCTACAGACAGATACACTGACAGCCGTCTTAGCCGATAAAGAAGGCATATGGAAAGGAGATGGCTGGGGCGGTTTATACCAGTCTGCATTTCCCGCAGGAAACATCAAGATAGGGAAACCCGGTGAATACCTTTTCAAAGTAGCTTATACATTACCCGACAGCCTCCTGCCCGGCATCAATGATGTGGGAATCAAATTACAACGATAATATTATACCAACCTTCTATTTCTCCCCGCATCAATACGCAGGAATATAAACAGCAGTATCGTAAAGCCCCATAACGAAGACCCCCCATAGCTGAAGAAAGGCAACGGAATACCGATAACAGGCGTCAATCCGAGTACCATCCCGATGTTTATGAAAAGATGAAACAGGAAAATACTCAGCACCGAATACCCGTATACCCTGCCAAATGCGGACTGCTGCCGCTCTGCCAACGCTATCAGACGAAGTATCAAAGTCAGGAACAAGAGTAATACAGCCGTCGAACCGATAAAGCCTTCTTCTTCGCCTACGGTACAGAATATGAAATCCGTGTCCTGTTCGGGAACATATTTAAGTTTGGTCTGTGTACCGTTCAAAAAGCCTTTCCCGGTCAGGCCGCCCGAACCGATAGCAATCTTCGATTGATTTACGTTATATCCCGCTCCTGCCAAGTCCTCTTCCATACCCAACAGAACCTTAATGCGAATCTGCTGGTGAGGTTCCAATACTTTATTGAAAAAATAGTCGCTGGAGTAGAGAAAACCTATCGAACCTATGGCAAACAAACCAATAAGAAAATAACTCCAATGGCGTTCACTCAAAGCAAGGAAGAATAAATAACATGTTACAACCACACACAATCCCCATTGCACCCATACCAGATTAAAAGGGGTTATATATTCCGAAACCAGATAAGCGACAAGCAATACGATAAAAGAACCGACGATGATATTCCGAACCGGCTCCCATTTCTTCTTATATACCCATACCATTCCACCGGCAAAGAGCAAAATCATCGACAGTACCACAAACTCTCCGATAGGTGTTGGAGTATCTGCAATAAAGACTTGATCAAAACGGATACCCACCACAAAATATACCACAGCGCAAATACCGGAGAAAAGCACTACTCCGGGCATACCTTCACGATAAAGCATCAGGAAGAAAGCCATATAAACCAATGCAGACCCCGTTTCCCGCTGAAGAATAATCAGCGTCATCGGCAGAAGAATAAGGAAAGCCAGCATCAACGCGCTCTTCCAGCTTTTTATAGTGAACGAATAGGCGCTCATATACTTGGCCAACGCCAATGCCGTGGCAAACTTGGCAAATTCAGCCGGTTGTAGACTGACAGGCCCCAAAATCAGCCAGGACCGTGAGCCTTTGGTATCAGGAGCGATAAAAATAGTGACAACCAACAAGAGAATGAGTCCTATATATATAATGTAAGAGAACATATCATAAAGCGTGTCTTCCAGCATCAGCAGAATAAATCCCAACCCGAATGAGCAGACAATCCACATGAACTGCTTGCCGGCACGGGTAGAGAAATCAAGAAAATCACGGTCACCATAGTCGTAACTTGCCCCGCAAATACTGAACCAGCCGAATACAATCAACATCAGGTAGATTATAATCGTCACCCAATCCAATGATTTCCATATACTGTCTCTTCTTACCATTTATACTGCTACTGTTTGACTGTTTATTACCTTTCTTCGTCTCCGTACAGAATTACGCGGTTGCTGAATTCCTCCGCACGTATCTCATTCTCCGGCGATAACTTGCCATGCAAGTACTGATCCATCATCATCGCACCGATAGGGACGCCGTAGGTTGCACCAAAACCGCCATTTTCCACATACACCGCAATAGCAATCTTAGGATCATTCATCGGAGCGAATCCCATGAACACCGAATGGTCTTTACCGCGATTTTGTGCCGTACCGGTTTTGCCGCATGCCTCTACACCCGGCAGGATTGTGCCGACCATACGGCAGGTTGCACTACCCGTACTACCTGTAACAGCGGCACGCATCCCCTCCACAACTTCATCGTAATATTCCCGGTCGATTGACGTGACACGGGGGGTACGGTAGATACTGTCCAGCTCATTATCCTGTATCTCCTTTACAACATGCGGAGTAATGAAATGCCCCCGGTTGGCAATGGTTGCACCCAAATTGGCTATCTGCAACGGGGTCGCAAGAATTTCTCCCTGTCCGATAGCGATACTGATTACCGTAAGTCCGTTCCAAGAGCCCCGATATGCTTTATCATAAAACTTGGCGTTAGGAATCAAGCCGCGCTGCTCTCCGGGAAGGTCGGTACCAAGGCGATAGCCAAATCCCTGCGACACCATATGGTCTTTCCATACGGTAATGGCATTTTGCGGAGAACCGTACTTCTTGTCGCTGAACATACGGAACAGCCCCCAACAAAAATAAGAGTTGCACGAAGTGGCTATTGCCGGAACCAAAGGCAAAGGAGAACCATGCCCGTGACAGCCTACATGCAAACTTCCATAATTGAAACCGTGTGCACAAGGGAAAGTAGGATAATCTTCATGGATTATTCCTTCCTGCAAAAATGTCAATGCCTGCGCAGTCTTGAAAGTAGAGCCCGGCGGATACGCTCCCATGATTGCGCGGTTCAGGAGAGGTTTCCGCTTGTCTCTTTGCAACATCCGGTGATTCTTTCCACGCTGGCGTCCAATCATCAAGTGAGGATCGAAAGTAGGAGAAGAAACCATACAGAGTATCTCTCCCGTAGCCGGTTCAATGGCTACGATAGCTCCAATTTTATGCTGCAACAAACGCTCACCTAACCTCTGCAACTCAATATCGATACCTAAAGTCAGGTTCTTACCGGGCACAGAGGGACGGTCGAGCTTCCCATCCATATAATGCCCCTGAATACGTCCATGCGCATCACGAAGCAGAATCTCCACCCCTTTTTCGCCACGAAGATACTTTTCATAAGATTTCTCGATACCTTGCTTGCCTATGTAATCTCCGCGGATATAATAATTATCCGCCTCAATATCTTTCTTTGACACTTCACCTATATCCCCCAACGCATGTCCGGCAGCATCGTAAGTATATTGCCGGATAGTACGCCGCTGGATGTAGAAACCGGGAAACTTGAATAGTTTCTCCTGAAACACACCGCACTCTTCTGCCGAGAGTTGCGTCATAAACACCTGATGCGTATATTTGGAATAACCGGGATTCATCCAACGGTTCTTTACATCCTTCATCCGCTTCTGGAACTGCTCGAACGTGATGTTCAACGCACGGCATAAATCCAACGTATCGAGCTGCGTCACTTCACGAGGCACAAACGTAATATCGTATGCCGGCTGGTTAAAAACCAGCAGTTTACCGTTACGGTCATAGATAGCTCCACGCGAAGGATATTGAATCTTATTCAAAAAGGCATTGCTGTCCGCATTCTTCTTGTAATCATCCGTCATGATTTGCAAGTCGAACAGGCGAATCACGTAGATAAGAACAATGACGACAGCCGCCATGCCTATCACATATTTTCGTTTCTCCAGCGTATAATCCTTCATTCAATCACAACATATGAGTTATAAATACAAGTAACATAACTTGCAACCTCTTTTTACTTCTTCCGTATGCCCTCTACTGCCATTATACAAGCTACAGTCAGCAAAGTGCTTGTTACAATTCTCAGCAATAACGCACCTATGTGGGCAAAAGAAAAGAATTCAAGAGTAAGCAACATCCCGTGATGTACCAAGACACTGGCAACCAAGTATTTCAAAAAAGGAGAGATTCCCATTGTACGGACTGCCGGAACCAATGTATCCAGCGTATCGCGAGGCACGAACAAGCGTAAGAATGTAGGGCGCAAAAAGGCTAAAAGCACCGTAGCCGCCGCATTCATTCCCGGAGTATCGGAAAGGATATCAACCGCCAGTCCAAGAAAAAAAGCCCATAGCATCAATGCATTACGGGGTACATCCGACTCAAACTTCAATATCAGATATATATATAAAAACGGAGTGGCATATCCTGCAATATGCACATTGTTCAGTATCAGCACCTGCAATAATACCAGACCGACAAACCACCCTATCTTATGCAAATAATTGATTATCATTTCTCTCCTTCTTTTTCCAGCATATTCTGTTCTTCCTGTCCGCTGCGCGAAATGACACGCACATTGCTCACCTTACCGAAATCCGTAGCTAACTTTATCTTCAACAGATATGAAAGTCCGTCATGGGAATCGGACATATCATCGACCGTTCCTACCATAACTCCTTCAGGAAATACTGTGGAATAGCCGCTGGTCACCACCGTATCACCCAGATTAAATTCCGCATGACGGGGCAAGTCCTTCAGATAAGCAAAACGCGAATCTCCACCTTCCCACTTCAAATAGCCGAAGTACTCACTGCCCACAATCTTGCAGCTGATACTCGACTTGCTGTTCAGCAACGGAATAACCAGCGAATAGCGGGGAGAAGTCTTATATACGATACCTACCACTCCATTTGCATCCACTACCCCCATTTCCGGACGAATACCATCTGACGAGCCACGGTCCAATGTTATATAATTATCTGCCTTATTCAGACTGTTCTTTATAACATTCGCCTTGAATATGCGGTAATCATCCGGAGCAAGGCGCGCCATACTATATAGTTTTACGGAATCCAAGCCCTGCTCCTGCAGGCTTTTTTCCAGAAAAGCTACCCGTTGTTCCAGCCACATATTCCGGTCGAGCAAGTCCTCATTGACCGATTTCAAATGGAAGTAAGAACTGATGCCGCCCGAAATCTCATAAACTTTCCCGGCTACTCCGTTTGCCGAAGTAAAATACACGCTCTGCTGATAATGGTTGAAACGGAACAATAAAACAAAACTGGTAACCTCTAACAGAAGAAAGAGGAACCAGTAATTGTATTTAATAAGAAAGTTCAGTAGATTCCGCATACCTATCTCATCAGGAATGAGAAGCGGTCGACATTCTTCAGTGCAACGCCTGTACCTTTGGCAACGGCATGCAAAGGATCTTCCGCAATGTGGAACGGTATGTTGATTTTATCGGTCAGACGCTTATCCAGTCCGCGAAGCAAAGCACCGCCACCTGCCAGATAGATACCGTTGTGCACGATATCGGCATACAATTCGGGCGGCGTATTCTCCAATGCACTTAGAATAGCAGTCTCAATCTTAGAAATGGACTTCTCCAGACAGTGTGCCACTTCCTGATAGCATACGGGAACCTCCATAGGAAGCGCCGTAATACGGTTCGGACCATGAACGATATAATCTTCGGGAGCATCCTCGCCCAGTTCGGTCAAGGCCGCACCTACGTTAATCTTGATACGTTCTGCCATACGCTCGCTAACCTTCACATTGTGCTGGCGGCTCATATACTCCTGAATATCGGCAGTGAGGTCATCACCGGCAATACGGATGGAGTTGTTGGAAACGATACCACCCAGCGAAATAACGGCAATTTCCGTAGAACCGCCGCCTATATCAACAATCATATTACCCTCCGGCGCTTCCACATCGATGCCGATACCGATAGCGGCAGCCATCGGCTCGAATATCAGGTAAACGTCACGTCCGCCGGCATGCTCGGCAGAGTCGCGCACGGCACGCAACTCTACTTCCGTACTGCCCGAAGGAACGCCTATTACCATACGGAGCGAAGGGGAAAACAGACGGTTTCGATTGTTCACCATCTTGATAAGTCCGCGTATCATCTGCTCGCAGGCATAGAAGTCGGCAATCACACCGTCGCGAAGAGGGCGGATAGTACGTATGTTCTCATGGGTCTTTTCGTGCATCAGCTTTGCTTTTTCACCCACGGCAATCATCTTGTCTGTACGACGGTCCAACGCCACCACCGAAGGCTCGTCCACTACTATCTTGCCATTTGTGGTAATGATAGTATTGGCAGTGCCAAGGTCCATCGCTATTTCTTGTGTAAAAGAGAATAATCCCATGTAAATTAAAAATTGAGAATTAAAAATTAAAAAATATCACTCATATCAGGAACTGAGAACTAAAAAGCAGGAGAAAGCATCATTCCTCAATTTTCAATTCTCAATTCTCAATTTAATCAGTGTTTAAAGTGACGGAACCCCGTTATCACCATTGCGATGCCATGTTCATTGCAATAATTGAAAGAGAGCTCGTCCTTAATGCTTCCGCCCGGTTGGATAACGGCCGTAACACCTTCATTACCTGCAATCTCTACGCAGTCGGGGAAAGGGAAGAATGCATCACTTGCCATTACGGCACCGTTCAGGTCAAAACCAAAGTTCTTGGCTTTCTCAATAGCCTGCTTCAAAGCGTCTACACGGCTGGTCTGTCCCACACCGCTTGCCAGCAGTTGCTTGCCTTTAGCCAGTACGATAGCATTGGACTTGCTGTTCTTCACAATCTTGTTTGCGAAAAGCATATCTTCAACTTCCTCCGCAGTCGGAGCCTTGGTCGTTACGGTTTTCAAATCTTCGGGAGTTTCCACCTTCAGGTCACGGTCTTGCACCAGCACACCGTTCAGCAAAGAACGGAACTGCTTCTTGGGCAGAGCAGCCTGCTTGCGCACCAGAATGATGCGGTTCTTCTTCTGACCGAGAATTTCCAGTGCATCCACATCATAATCGGGAGCTATGATAACTTCAAAGAATATTTTGTTGATTTCCTCGGCAGCAGCCTTGTCTATCACGGCATTTGTGATGAGCACACCGCCGAATGCGGATACCGGATCGCCGGCAAGCGCGTCTGTCCAAGCTTCCAATACTGTGGGACGTGAAGCCAGACCACAGGCATTGTTATGCTTCAGGATAGCGAAAGTAGTATCTGTGAATTCATCAATCAAGTCAACGGCAGCGTTGATATCGAGCAGGTTGTTATAAGAGATTTCCTTACCGTGTATCTGGTCGAACATAGCATCTATGTTACCATAGAAATAACCTTTCTGATGCGGGTTCTCACCATACCGCAAAGTCTTTTGGTTGTTGGCGGACTGACGGAAAGCAGACCCTTCTTCGCCATCGAAATAGTTGAAGATAGCCGAATCGTAATGAGAAGATACGGCAAACGCCTCTTTGGCAAACCAACGGCGTTCTTCGAGTGAAGTGGTAGCTCCGTGCTCCATCAGCATATCGCGAAGAGGCTGGTATTGAGCCTGTGAAGCAACGATAACCACATCATTGTAATTCTTGGCAGCGGCACGTATCAAAGAAATGCCGCCTATATCAATTTTCTCAATAATAGCCGGTTCTTCGGCACCGCTGGCAACGGTGGCTTCAAACGGATACAGGTCAACGATAACAAGGTCTATTTCGGGAATCTCGTATTTCTCTATCTGTTGCATGTCTTGTTCCAATCCGCGGCGGCAAAGGATACCTCCGAATATCTTCGGATGCAAAGTCTTAACGCGTCCACCCAGAATGGAAGGATATGTGGTAAGGTCTTCCACTGCCTTGCAGGGATAACCCAAAGATTCTATAAATTGACGAGTTCCGCCGGTTGAAAGGAACTCTACACCTTCTTCATGCAGTTTGGTAATGATTTCGTCCAAACCTTCTTTGTGGTAAACGGATACCAGAGCTGTTTTGATTCTTTTAGTTTCAGACATGGATTTGCGTATTAAAGTAATGCGTACATTTTACTATTCGGAATGCAAAGTTACTAATTTTGTTTATTCACACATACATTCATACACAATAAATTAGGTATAATTAAAAAAGGAACTCATTATTAATTCCGATACCTTTGTACAATGATGCAGAAAAAGTCCCGTTGAAAAGGTATCCACACCTTTCCAACGGGACTGAAATCTTTTATAACAACCGCTCTGTTACCAGATAGAAACCCGTTTGTCCACCGGCACAAACATCGGGTCATTCTCTGTTATATTGAAAGCCTCATACCAAGCGCCGATTTGCGGCAAAGCACCGTTGACACGCCACTTACCCAATGAGTGAACATCGCTCTTGGTACGGTTCAACACTTCTTCCGGACGGATATTGTTTCCCCATACGCCTGCATAAGCAAGGAAGAAACGCTGTTCGGGAGTAAGACCATTCATTACAGGCAGCGGATTGGCCGCCGTAGCTTTCTTAAATGCCTGATAAGCAACCTGCAGACCGCCGTGGTCAGCAATATTCTCACCCAAAGTCATACGGCCGTTACCATATACACCCGGAGCAACCTCGATACTGTCGAAAACATTCACCATCACCTGTGCACGCTCATCAAAACGTTTGGCATCTTCCTCAGTCCACCAGTCTTTCAAATTGCCGTCCTTATCGTATTGGCGTCCCTGGTCGTCAAAGCCGTGCGTCATTTCATGACCGATTACCACTCCGATAGCGCCATAGTTGAAGGCATCGTCCGCATTCATGTCAAAGAACGGATATTGCAAAATACCGGCTGGGAAGCAGATTTCATTCGTTGTAGGATTATAATAAGCGTTTACGGTTTGCGGAGTCATCAGCCATTCGTCTTTATCTACCGGCTTGCCGGCTTTAGCCACCATCTCTGCATGGCTCCATTCGTTGGCACGCTCCATATTCGCCCAATACGAATCATCCTTGATTTCCAATGTAGAATAATCTTTCCATGTATCAGGATAACCTATTTTCACATGGAAAGTAGCCAGTTTATCCAAAGCTTTCACTTTGGTAGAATCGCCCATCCAAGCAAGGTTTTTGATGCGTTCACCCAAGCTTTCCTGCAGGTTCTTCACCAAAGTCACCATACGTTCTTTGGCTGCGGCTGGGAAATATTTCTCTACATACATCTGGCCTACCGCTTCACCCAAAGCAGAACTTACAGTGCTGACCGCTCTCTTCCAGCGAGGTTGCATTTCCTGCGTACCGCTCATGGTACGTTGATAGAAATCAAAGTTCTGTTCGGCCATAGCGTCATTCAGAGTACCTGCGGCAGCGTCAATCAGTTTCCATTGCAAATAGAGACCTTGTTGCTCAAGAGGAAGAGTATCCAGAATTTCTGCAGCAGCCTTCAGAGAGGCGGGCTGACCTACGATAACTTCTTGCACATCTTTTAAATCCAAAGCTGACAGATAAGCATCCCAATCAAAAGTAGGATAATTCTTCTTCAGTTCTTCCAAAGTCATCTTGTTGTAATTGGCATGCGGATTGCGCAACTCCGTACGCGAACGGAAAGCTTTGGCAAGACGTGTTTCCACATCCATCACCACTTCTACGCCTTTCTTGGCAGCAGCCTCATCAAACCCTGCCAATTGATACATCTTCTGTACATGCGCACGAAAAGCATTGCGTATCTTGGCGGTAGCCTCATCATTCTCCAAATAATATTCGCGCTCGCCCATGCTCAAGCCGGCCTGATAAGACTGTACGGCATTCATGCTGCTGTTCATTTCATCAGCGCCTACATACAAGACATTGTAAGCTACAATTCCTTTCTTCTGCATCTCGCCCAGCAATGCATAAACCTCTTTCCGGTCCTTCAATGCACCGAGGCGGTCAAGTTCTGCTTTAATGGGAGCCACACCGTCTTTGTTCAGCTTCACGCTGTCCATTACGATTTTATACAAATCACCAACTTTCTGAGCTACGCTACCGGCTTCGTGCTGCGTGGCAGCCAGCTCCTCGATGAGTCCCTGAATCTGCTTACGGTTATTTTCCGCAAGGATGGTAAAAGAGCCATACTGTGAATACTCGGCGGGAATAGGATTGTTCTTCATCCAACCGCCGCAAGCGTATTGGTAGAAATCCGTTCCGGGCAAGGCCGTTGTGTCGAGATTGGCAAACTGAATGCCGGCTGTGAGCTCAGCCTGCTTCTTGCCGGTGCTGCAAGCGCCTGTCATCAGACAGAATGCTGCAATGGGTAAAAAATGAAATACTCTCATACTTATATAAAATAAATGTTATTATTTCCTTGCTTCTTCCAACTCGCAGGAAACTGCATCCCACTCTTCCATCACACTGTCCAGTTGGGTTTTCAGTTTCTGATGCTGTTCGTAGAGCGCCATATCCGAAGCGCCCTCCGGCGTAGCCATTTTAGCTTCGAGAATGGAAATGGCCGCTTCCGTCTGCTCTATCTCTGCCTCGCAATCTGCTACACGGCGTTCCAGTTTCTTAAGCCGTTTATTGAGTTCTTTCTGTTCCTCATAAGAAAGCTTCGCAGCGGAAGGCTGTGCAACCGTTGCCCCGGCATTGCCGCCGGCAACCGTTTTTTCCGCAGACGGTGAAGAAGACAAAGAAGGCGATTTCTGCAAATCATTCAGGCTCTCTATCTGCTTCTTCTGCAGGAAATCGTAGATACCTCCGAGGTGCTCCTTCACCAATCCGCCACCGAACTCATATACCTTAGTCGCAAGACCGTCCAAAAAGTCACGGTCGTGACTGACAATTATCACCGTACCGTCAAAATCGCGGATAGCTTCCTTCAACACATCCTTCGAGCGCATGTCGAGATGATTCGTAGGTTCATCGAGAATCAGGAAATTCACCGGTTCCAGCAACAGCTTAATCATGGCAAGACGGGTACGCTCTCCGCCGGAAAGCACTTTCACCTTCTTGTCCGAAGCCTCGCCACCAAACATGAATGCTCCCAATATATCACGTATTTTCAGCCGGATATCCCCTACCGCCACACGGTCGATGGTATCGAATACCGTAAGATTTTCATCCAGTAACTGCGCCTGATTCTGAGCAAAATAGCCAATCTGCACGTTGTGTCCCAAAGTAAGTTTTCCGGTATAATCCGTAATCTCGTCCATGATACACTTTACAAGTGTAGACTTACCCTCACCGTTCTTACCTACAAAAGCCACCTTCTCACCACGGTTTATGGTGAGATTTACATCGTGGAATATGACATGGTTGCCATACGCCTTGGCTACATCTTCACAAATAACAGGATAGTTACCGCTACGGCTGCTGCAAACGAACTTCAACCGCAGCGCAGAGTTGTCTTCCTCGTCCACTTCGATGCGCTCTATCTTCTCCAGCTGCTTGATACGGCTCTGCACCTGCACGGCTTTGGTAGCTTTGTAGCGGAAGCGCTCGATGAACTCTTCCGTATCCTGTATCTGTTTTTGCTGGTTTTCATAAGCGCGGAGCTGCTGTTCACGGCGTTCCTTGCGAAGCGTCACAAACTCATCGTATTTCACTTTATAATCATAAATACGCCCGCAGGTTATTTCAATAGTACGGGTAGTGACATTATTCAGGAAAGCACGGTCGTGGCTGACAAGTACCACTGCATTGGCACGGGTGGAGAGAAAGTTCTCCAACCACTGGATGCTCTCTATGTCGAGGTGGTTCGTAGGTTCATCGAGCAACAATACGTCGGGACGGCGCAACAACAACTTGGCAAGTTCGATACGCATACGCCAGCCGCCGGAGAACTCACTCGTAGGGCGGTCGAAGTCTTCCCGGCAAAAGCCCAACCCCTGAAGAGTACGCTCTACCTCGGCACGATAATTAGTGCCGCCCATCATCAGAAAGCGTTCGTTCTCGTGGGTAAAGCGGTCTATCAGCTTCTGATAATCCTCGCTGTCATAATCGGTACGTTCGGCAAGTTGCTGGTTCATACGTTCGATGTCGGCCTGCATCTCAAAGATATGCTCAAAGGCAAGTTCAGCCTCCTGCATCACAGTACGTTCATCACTGAGAACCATTACCTGCGGCAAGTAACCGATAGTACATTCGCGGGGGACGGCAACAACACCGGAAGTGGGTTGCTGAATACCTGCCAGTATTTTGAGCATGGTGGACTTGCCCGCCCCATTCTTGCCGACAAGGGCTATACGGTCTTTCTTATTAATAACGTAAGAAACGTCTTCAAACAGAGGAGTAGCATTAAATTCCACCTTCAGTCCTTCTACAGATATCATAGTGTCAATGAATTAATCGTTCAAGACTGCAAAGGTAGCGATTTTCAACAGTATACAACGAGGAAAAAGCCATAAATCTGCCAAAAGAACCGCACCCATTTTCTACAGCAAAGTAAAAACCATACCTACAAAATATTTCCCATATATGCCATCTGAATGAGAGAAAAAAATAAATACCTAAAAAATAAAGAAGATTAGCAGAATAAACAAATAATAACTATATTTGCGTCATATACGCTACAGTGGTAGTGCATTTTTTACATTATAGTAAAAGCGTTATTGAAGTTATCTTCCCATATCAAACTTCGCAACTTTGAATTGTGCTTGAAGATGATAACAACAACGCTCACGTCTGTGTTATATACATTCTTCTTATAAAAAGGAGATGCCTATACATATATAAGACGTGAGTGGCTGTTGTTTATCCAAGCACAAGGCATTGCGAAGGCCTGATATGGGGATAAACAGATACAGCAACTCACGTTTTTTTATGTTAAACCCTTATTTTTTATGTGTATGACAACAGACAATCAAACTATGTTGAAATTGCAACATTTTTTAAAAGCAACCTGCATGATGACAATAGCGCTGACTGCATTTGGATGCAGTGACGATGATCCGACAGAAAGTCCTCAAAAAGACATCACTGCCATTACAGCCTCTATCGAAGGGGTCAGTACCTACACACGCACTTCAATCACCGAAAGTGGAAAAGGAGTATGGAATAAGAATGATGCATTCGGCATATTCCACATTCCGACAGGTAAAAGCACTCCCAACATCACAAAGTTCACCTGCCCGAACGCAGACGGTACCAGTAGTAGTGTTACCTTTACCGGAAAATTAGAAGGCGGGGCAACCCCATCCTACGCCGTATATCCGCATCAAGACAAAATGTCGATAAATGAAACAACCGTTACGATGGAACTTCCGGAAGAACTCACCTATACCGAAGCAAGCAACGGTCCTATGTACGCCGATGCCTCAAGGCTTGAAAACGACCTTATTTTCAAGCACCTTACAGGATTGCTGAAACTCAAAACAGGCAGTAACGTACCTACCACAGCCAAAAAGTTCGTTATTACGGCCGACAAGGCTATCGCCGAAATCTGCAAAGCCGATTTAAAAGCAACCAATCCCATCCTGGCAATAGAAGCGACTGGTTCCAAAACCATAACCATCAACCTGAGACAAGCAGAGGCAGGATTACGAACCTTCTACATTCCTATCCCTGTAGGAACATACAGCGTACTTTCCGTCACACTGCAGAATGCCGACGGCACAGAAGCATATACGTCCAAAGAATGGAAAGACCTCACGATAGTACGCGCAGGAGTATATTCTGCCACTTTCGACTATACAGAAATCAACGCGAGCGACGGCAACATTAACGAGGCTATCATGGAAGCTATTCCTACTGACGACCAAGCCATCCCTGTGACCACTGACATAGAGATAACGGGAACTATTGATGCCGCCTCCACCCCCTCTATCGCCATTCCGGTATATGCCAATTCAAATGTGAATCTATCTCTGACCACTCCCCCGACAACGGCAAGCGGAACACTGGAGCTGAAAGATGCCAGCAACAGTACGGCAAGTCCGGCCACCGCAATCAACACCGTTACCGTTTCCATACCCAAAGTCGAAAACAGTACAGCCGCCCCCAACTTTACCATCACCATGCCCAAAACTACTGTAGTGCTGACCACAACTGAAACAAGTGAAGCCATCTACGGAAAAGTAATTGCCAAAACAGCAGCCAATACCTTAGTCATAGCGAAAGGTGTCACTGTAAACGAACTCGTTGTAGAAGGCGGCAATGTTAGAGTGGAAGGCAACATCAAAACCATCTCTAAAGCGGAAACCCTCACATCTCCGGTTTATATCATCAAGGAGGCAGGCGCAACACTTCCTCAAAACACAACGGGCTTTACAGTGATAGACGCAACTGCCTATGAAATGAAAGCAGCCTTAGCCAACGGTGAAAATTATATACTCACAGCCCATACCGACATCACAAACGCATGTATTATCGTACCCGAAAACAAGACCTCAACACTGGACTTGAACGGATATACCGTTACAGCAAGCAATAGCACCAACGAAAACGGTAGAATCACCATAAAAGGCAAACTTACTATCAAAGACAACAAAGGAAACGGAAAAATCATCGCTGGTGAGGATTATAAAGCCGGCAGTTACGATACCGGTATAATCAAGGTTTCCGGAGAAAATGCACACCTGACTATGGAAAGCGGTTATATCAATACTGTACGAAATGACGCTACCAATAAAGGACAATTCGGAATCGCCCTGACAGACGGCGGCGACTTCACCATGACAGGTGGCAAGATAGAAGCCGGCTGGTTCGCCTTAGCCGGTAATGGCAACGATAAGACACAAAACTCTGAAATCAAGATTGAAGGCGGTGAACTGATTTCTACAGCCGATTACGCCATTTATCTTCCCCAATCAGGTAAAACAATCATTTCCGGCGGCACTATCATCGGGGCATGCGGCGGCATCGGCATGCGTAACGGCTCATTGGAAATTAAAGGCAGCGCACAAATAACCTGCAGGAACAACGGTTCGACAGGTGACTGGAAAGATGGAACAGGCAATACCGGTAATGCGGTTATCTCCATCGGTAACGGCAAACAGAACACTTATGGCAATTGTGATGTGACTATCAGCGGTGGAACTTTCACCGCAAACGGAACTTCCCCGGTCCTCACTAAAAAGGCAGAATCCAAACACACAATCGATATCAGCGTCAACGGCGGCACATTCTCCGATATGAGTGTAATGGACTATGTACAAGATGGAGCCGATATAGACATAGCGCTTAATAATAATATAGAAATTACCAAACCCGCTTCATTGAATGCCAACGCAAAAATTTCCATAGACTTGAATGGGCATAATATTATCAATAAATCAGAAATCATACAAGATGGGATGCCTTATACCCAAATATTCATTGCAACCAATGGCATCCTGAATATTTCCGGCAACGGCAATGTCCAATGCGATGCATCCCAAACAGCAAATGAAGACGGTTACCGCATGACCGCCGAAGCCAGAAAAAACGGAGTGATCAACATTTACGGCGGTTCTTACTACAATACACAGAAAAAGAATACTCAAATAGACTTGATTTATGCACGTGAAAACGGAAAAATCAATATTTATGGTGGAACATTCGAATCAGCTAAATACGGTACGCCCGACAATGAGAATGGCAGATATTGGGTACTGAATATTCAAAATGCAAGCAAGGAAACCGCCGACATAAAAGTTTATGGAGGGACTTTCATCAATTTCAATCCTTTCAAGCCCAATATGGATGATAAGGAATCCTATATAGCCAACGGCTATGAAGTCATCCGGGATGGCAAAGTCTGTGAAGACATGCACAAAGTAAACGACGGAAGAAAAGAATATGTTGTCCGCAAAAAGGTACAATAAACAGCCGTAGCTTCCGATTAAAAAAAAGGATGTGCCAAAGTTGAAGAATATTTCTCCGGACTTTGACACATCCCTATTTAACTTAAAAAACTTTCTTAGAACAGCTTAGCCGGATATTCTCCCGCATCCACCAATGCCTTAATCTTATCGACTACGCTCTGACGGTCTTCCGGATAAGTCACCCCGAACCACTTGCTGTTCGTATCAAGCACTTCAACCGTAGCAGTACCGTCATTAATCAGTTTATCCACCATCAAAGGAATAAAGAATTCACTCTTCAGGTTCTCCATATTCTTCGAATCGCTGAGGAACGTCTTGAAGAATTCCTGACTGTAAGCGAAGTAATCGGGAGTAAAGCCCCAGAAATTCATACTGACCGGAGTTGTATCGGGAGTGGCAGTCCACTCACCGTTATCATCAATATATTTCACTTCACCGTCCATACGCTGAATTTTGGTACGTTCTACGACAGAAGTCAGCAGATTATTTGCATCAGTGCTGCAAAGGCCGCGAGACACCGTACCGCTTTCACTCAATGTATTGCCGATGCGGAATCCTACCATCGAATATACATTCTTGGAGCCTTCGGGAAGCTCAGACAGGAACTTGCCCATCACCTGGAAAGAATCACGACCGTAGAAGTCATCGCAATTGATAACGGCAAACGGTTCCTTTATCACATCGGCACCCATCATTACGGCATGGTTGGTTCCCCAAGGTTTGGTACGGTCGGCCGGACACGTAAATCCTTCGGGAAGTGCATCCAGTTCCTGGAACACCAATTCGCACGGGATATGACCTTCGTATTTGGATATGATTTTATCGCGGAAGTCTTGTTCAAAATCTTTACGGATAACAAAAACGAGCTTACCGAATCCGGCCTTGATAGCATCGTAAATAGAATAATCCATAATAGTTTCGCCATTAGGCCCCAGTCCGTCCAATTGCTTCAGGCCACCATAGCGGCTGCCCATGCCGGCTGCCAATAAGAATAAAGTTGGTTTCATATTAGTTATTATTTAAAAAGGTTAGTGTATCATGGTTGATAACAGGCACAAAAGTAGTAAAATTTATATCAGAAAAAGGAAGATTTCAGTCCATTCTTTTCCATAATCGTACAAAACTCCGCCTCAATGGCAGATACTTCTACTTTTAGTTTGCTTATTAGCCACAATTCTTCACTATTGTCAGCCCCAAACCCACAGTTTGCCTTAGAACGGATAACCGATAGCGAAATGCAAGGCAAGACTGTCCTTGAACTTGGGAATATTATAGTATCCCGACTTACCGGTATCATACGGATCGTGCAACCCCACTCCACAATCCAGACGGAAAACCAGAAAGTCCATATCATAACGCAAACCGGCTCCCGTACCCAAAGCTATCTGTCTGGCAAAGTTCTTTAAAGTGAACTCGCCGCCTGGACGGGACTCATCCTTACGCATCAGCCACACATTACCGGCATCCAAGAATACGGCTCCATGCAAATCTCCGATAATGCGGAAGCGGTATTCAACATTAGCTTCCATACGTATATCACCCACATGATTGATGAAAGAATACTTATTTTCCTTATCCGGAGCATAACTGCCCGGACCTATGCTACGTGCAGAAAAAGCACGCACACTGTTGGCGCCACCGATATAGAACTGTTCGGTATAAGGAGCCGCCAACGCATTTCCGTATGACCATATCACGCCGCCGGCAATGCGCGAGGCAATCATCTGGTTCTTGTCTATCTTATAATGATAGCGGAATTCGCTGTTTACCTTCAGGAACTGTGCAAAAGGAACACCCAGCAGCTTTTTGTCCTTCTCCTTGAACGACTTTCCGAAAATACGATAAATGCACGAAGTAAGGTTACCAGCCGAGCTCACTGTCGTCTGCCACCAGATAGGATTGCGCACACCTGGCAAAGATGCGTTGTCGTAGGTGTACATATACTCAAAGACCGGAATAAACTGGTCGCGCAGGCTGACGTAGAGTGCAGGATTCTCCGCCTGCAACTCCTTGAAGGCTTCCGTAGGGTCGCGAAGTACGTTGAACGTGAGTTTGAACGGTGTAAAACTATGCTTGCTCGTACGCTTCGGCTGGAAATCGTATGTAGCGTTTCCGCCAAACGCCAGCAGTTTATAATACTTGGCACGGTTCAACTGGTCGATGTACAGTTTGAAAGTCGTAGTGGCCGGAAAGTCATACTCCTTGTCGCCAAAGCGAGGGAAGACCACGCGCGGAAACATAAGCGAGGTAGACAACCCCACTTCATAACTGTTCATCAGCGAAGAACGGTCTTTACCCGTCTGCCACTCATACGAACCGTCCAACTTTACATTCCATGCCTCACCGCCGCCAAACACATTGTTCTTCGTTACGGTGAACGAAGCTCCCGGTCCGGTCTGGTTATTGCTTTTCATCTTTACGTTGAAGTCCAGTTCGGCATCATAAGGCTTGTCGAGTGCCGCATGAATATTCACATCCAGCGTATCGCACACGAATGTCGTATCACGCGGGGTGTACTGCATCTCAAGATAACGGAAGATGCCTACATTGTTCAAACGTTCCTGCACGCGGGTCTGGCGATAAAGGCTGTAAAGACTCTGCATGGAGCGTCTGCGGGAAATACCCGTACTGTCCTGCACCTGACGTTTCTGACGATACGCCTGATAGTTCAGCCATCTGTAAATCATATTGGGACGTACCCGCAGCTTATCGTGATAATAGAAGCGAAGGCCTTTGTAGTCGATACTGTCATTAGGGGTCTGTCCCTGCTTGCCATACAGATAAAAAGCTTTCTTGCCTACATAAAACGGTTTCTCGGCAACGGAAGGCATGCCGGGAGCAGGAACCATGCGCATGGCAACATGTCCGCCGGGCACTAAGGTCGTATCCGCCTGATAAGTCAGATAATCGGGACGGAAATAATAGCACCCTACATTGCGCAACAAAGTACTGATACGGGTACGTTCTCCGTCGAGGTCGGTCACGTTGAACTGTTCTCCCGGACTGATAAGCGAACGGCGCCGGCTCATATTCATAATGCGCAAGGTACGCTCACTGAAACCGTGATAATAAACCGTATCGATAAAATAAGGGTTGCGCATATCCACCGTATATTGCAGCTTTGCTTTCAAAGAATCCTTCGGATCGATGAACGTTTTATAGCTGACCGTTCCGTTAAAGTAGCCGTAATCGCGCAATAAATTGGCGGCCGCCTTCTGCCGGATATCGGGATTGACAGTGGACATCAGTACGGGCTTTGCCGCAAAGCGGTTGAATATCCACCTGCCAAAGCCTTTCTCATATTTCACAAAGCCATTGTAAATCCATAACCCCATAGGAAAAGGTATGCGAATAGTGGAACTACCCAGCAAAGAATTGTTCGGAGCAGTGGCAAGCGCCGCTTCAACCTCTTCCATGGCAGTCTCGCCTACCGGAGTGGTACTGCGGTTCTCGACAATCATCTTTTTTTGTCCCGTATACAGAATTTCACCTTCCGGCAAATGCTTGGTTGTGGAACATCCTGCCAGCAACAGTATGCCCGCCATATATACTATCAGTCGTTTCATATCATTCTACAGTTTGCTTCTTCTTTTTCCTGAAGATAAAAAGTTCGCCCAGGCGGTCCATTTTGCGACGAAGCACAAGACCGACTCCGGTTTCCGTTATTTCCCCGTCGAGCACACTCTCGTAGTTCTTGTCATAGAACACACGGACATAGCGCGTACCGGACGTATCAAGGCGGTACTCAAGCGAAATATTGTCGATAAACGATTCCGCATCATTCGTGGCATTGGCGCCGGTTGTCACCTTACCGCCGATGACAATCTGCACACGGTCGTTGAAAAGACGCTGCGAATAGCGGAAGCTATAATCCGTCTGCTTGTCACCCGTTTCGGCTGACGTACGGTCTTCCATACCCATAGTGAAACTTGCGTTGATGCTTTGGAAAGCCGAGCCTGCCAATGAGTTGATCTGACTTTGGATAACACTGTTCAAAGCACTGCCCATAGACAATCCGCCGCCTTTGACACCACTGTTCATATAAACACCGGTCGCCAGCATGGCAATGGCCTGTTTGCTGCGCTCCTCGGCTCCCATAGCCTGCAACTCATTCTCAATGGTGGCATCATCCGGCGCCGTTATATCGAAAATAAGTTCGGGAGCGTCAAGGCGATTCTTTATAGCTATGGACACATCGAAATTCACCACGCGCGAACCACCGTCGTCACCATCGGCTACCGAAGCGCGCATACGCTCCGTCGCTTTCAGGTTCAGCGTCGGGTTCATCGGATCGCCTCGCCAGTCCACATAACTGCCGTTGTTAATCTGGAATTCCTTCAACGGAATGATAGGAAGCGAATACTTCATAATTCCGCCCGAAAGTGTATAACGTCCGGTAAGGCTTATATCGCCTTGCGGAGTATACTGCATGTTCAAATCTCCGCCGCCTTCCAATTCAATGAATTTACTGCGGTCGGGACTTAAATCGGCGCGCAGGCGCACGGCATTGTCGATATGTACGGACATAATCATATCCATACCGCCCAAAGACATGGCGGGAGCCTCATCAGTGCCCACCGAAGCCGTATCGGCAAAAGAAGTAAAGGTTACCAAACCCTCAAGGCGGTCTTCCACCGTCAACGGTGAGTCCGTCAGTACATAGGTAACATCCGTATTGCCCAGCAGGTTCATGTTACCGCGCATGGTCAGGGCATCCAAAGGCCCTCGTACCGTAGCGTTCAAATCGACAAATATCTTGCCGTAGATAAGACTTTCGCGGGTGCGAGGTGCATCCAGCAGCGTATAGTTCTCCGCCAGCAACTTCAAGTCCGCCGTAGGACGTTCCAAATTGCGGAAGTCCACCTTGCCGTTAATGGTAAACGGATTCTTGCTGGTGGTATAAATGGCAAACTTATCAAATATCAGTTGGTTATCCTTAATCTGCACGGGACGGTCGTCAAACCAGTAGCGGGCCCCTGCCTGACGGGCATATACCGATACGCTGTCCAGCGTGATATCTCCGTGCATCCTGGGTTTCTCCAACGGTCCGTAGATGTACATCCCGCCATCGAGGTCGCCGGTAAAGGAGATCATTTGGTCGGGCACAAAAGCATTGGCAATCTTCATCGGGAAGTGTTCAAAAGAGGTAGTCACTTCCAGCGTGTCCTTTCCGTTCTTCTTTGTCAGTATGCCGTCGGCAGTCATCACTTCCCGGTTGTCATAACTGAAATATGTATTCAGATAATGCGTAGCGCCCTTATCGCCCGGCAGCCATGTGGCTCCCATACCGATGTCTCCTACATGCTGCCGCTCATAGGTCAGTTCATCGATATTGGCTTCGGCTGAAACCTGCAAGGAAGTAGGGGTCTGTATATACTGCGCCTCGGCAGAGAACAAGCCGGTGAGACGGGGCATATAAGGAAGCACCTCGCTCAGTTCGCCCAGTTGGAAACGGCTCAACTCCACGTTCATATTCTGCAATGAAATGCTGTCGTTCTTGTCCGACTGCATACGGAAGCCCAAACCGTTGTCACTATCCATATCGATATTGGCATAGACGCGCATGTTGTTATGCAGATATATCCAATTGCTGTTGTCTACGAAATGGAACTTACGGTATGCGATAACCGGTTCGGCAGGCGTCAGATTAAGCAATACTCCGTTGCCTTTGCCATGTCCCTCCGTCAGCGGGCGGGCATTGACGCCGAACAGCACTCCCGTCTGTCCTTTTCCGTCCACATAATTCACGGTCAGTTCGGCATCTTCACTGCGAATCTCACCGGTCAGCGTACTGCGGAATACGAACTGCGGATTCTTCGGTCCGTTAATCACCCCGCTTTGCAGCATCATCCGGGAAGTATCCTGCTTCACGGCAAAGAAAACCGTATCGAGCTGCAACGAGTCCACACGCAATCCGTGAACGGCGGTCCGTCCGTTGATGCCCCGTGCCGGCGTACTTCCGAAACGAAGGGTGAAGTCATTGAAACTTATGTTTTTTGTTTTCAGGAAATAGCTGACCGGATTGGCCTGCCCAGCCGTCAACTTCATGCCCGCCGAGGGCAATACCTGCCGCAAGGCGGCATGGTCAAGGCGTCTTTCCTCTATCTGTTTCGTCAGAATGGCTACGAACTTGTCCGACTGCCCCAACAACTCCTCCAACGTGCTGCGGGCACGGAACTGCAAATCCATATCGCCGGCATCCATCCGCAACTTAATGGAATCGCGACGCGCTTCCGCTCCCAGATTGAACGCAACGGGATGTTCCAAAGGTTCGGATGCGATTCCCAGATTATACAAGTCCAGTTCCTCTACTTTCATGTTCAGTCTGCCGTCCATATATTTACGGTCGAGACGAAGGTCAGCTTCAGACTGCATCTTCAACAGTTCATTATCGCTCGTCAACCGTACAGAAGCTACCGCAGATTTCAACCCCGCATTCAGGTTCACACCCGACAGATTCCAGCGAGCATATTGCAGTTCGTCCAGTTTGGCTTCCACAAGAGCCGTCGTCTGACGGGAAGTCATATCCACTCCCCTGCCTTTGGCGGCAACATGCGCAGTAAGTGCATAAACAGAATCTTTGGGCAGGAAATGATGAAGCTGCAAGGCATCTATGGCGAGGTCTGCATGATAGACCTCGGTAGACAGGTTGTAAGCGGCATCCAGATTCAGATTGCCTTTGCCCTCCTGCACTTTGAGCAGGGCATTGCATTGAGGCCCGTCGAGCCCGAGACGCGCTACGAGGTTCATACTGTCGGGCACAACGATAGAGCCGTCGGGAGTGACCCCGGTAAGCCCGGTGAGGAAATTAAGGTCTTGCGTCTGCATCTCAAAGTCAAGCCCTCCGCTACGCTTCAGGCTATCCGTAAGGTTCCACAACTCACCGCCGCCGCTCAATGAGAAAGCGCCGGGAAGTTCGGCCATGAAACGGGAAATCTGCATCTGTTTCAGATTGCCTTCCGTACCGGCATGGATTACCAACGGGCGGAAAGGATAAGCCTCTTTAAAAGTTTCGGGCAGTCCGCCGGCAAAGAGCAATACATCCTGCTTGCCGATATTGGCGTTAAAGCGGGCGGACAACTGTCCGGTAGTGGGTATATCGACAAGTTTCCAATAGGTCTGCGCCGTCAGGTTCATCTCGCTGTGCGGGGTCTTGAGCTGCAAATAGGGAACACGGATAACGGCTGAGTCGGCAAAGAGGCGTCCGGTCAGGGAAGTCACCGTCAGCCCGGAACGGTCGTACATGGAGAACTCTCGGATAACGGCATTCATGTCACGGCCGCAGGTCATCACCGAATCTATGCCGATACGGATATCGCGCAATGCGATGTGCGAAGCGTCAAAGCCCTCGGCAGGAACGGCTGTACCTGTATCGTAATTCACGGAAGTCCCCATAAGGGCAAACTTACGCCAGCCATAGAACTGCCGCTTGAGGTCGGCTTCGGCATCCTCTATGCTTGCATCCCCGATAGTGGCTGCCAGCGACATGGAGTCGAGCGGCATCTGCAAATCCACCGACACATTCTTCAGTTTCAGGTTATGCAATGCTACGCGCCAGTTCAAGGCGGTTTCGGTGGTATCCTCCGGAGTTTCGGTAGTGTCGGCAAGCATCACCTGCACGTGGGTATCGCTCAGTTCCACCCGGTTCAGTACGGCATCCTCTTTATTCAGGTCTATGCCGTGACTGGCAAGGAAGAACCGTCCGAGCGTACCCTTTATGCGCATGCCTTCCAGCAGGCCGGAAGAGTTTACGGCCACCCGTTGCAAAGTGATGTCATCCACCTCTACCCTTCCTTTCAATAAGGGCCATGCCTGTACGCGGACGTTCAGGCTTCCGAGGTTCAGCAAGGTATCGGGGTGTTGGATATCAGTAGTATCGCTTCCCGGCTGCACTACCTGAACACCGCGTACAAGCAGGTTCAACGGAAAACGAAGGTCTATCCGCTCTACGGAGATATTCATGCCCGTAGCATCCGATGCTATTGCCGTGGCCTGCTTCCGTATAAAATTCTGTACGGGCGGCACGTAAAGCAATATCATCAATATTACAAATAGGATAATAGGAGTAAGAAGCACCCAAAGTGCCCCTCTTAACCATTTTCTTCTCATTGGAACGTCAAGCTGTCATCGATTAATTCGTACAAAGTAAACAATTAATTTTGAGATAAAGTTCCTAATAAAAGAAAAATACTATGTTGCGCCGGTGTTTACGACCACTTATACCGCAATTGCTTACTCTAATCCGCCCGTGTCTGCAAGCGGATAATGTCCTCGATAAGAGCAAGCGAACGCAGTGCCCGCTGCCTCTGCCCGGCTGTAAAAGGAGTACCGCGCAAGCCTTCCAGTATTTTAAGCTCCGCCACCAGTTCCGTAGCGCCAATCAGCGTAAAGAGAGGAATCATCTTGTGCGAAACGGCCGCCACCTCGTCCATATCCGCCGCATCCGCCGCCTTTTGCAAACGTTCGGCATTGAGGCGGGTTTCGGTAACGAAACTCTCCATAATGGACTTTGCCGCCTCCGGGTCGTCACCGGAGAAAGCAGTGAGTGCTGAGAAATCATAAGGAGCATCCGGCGATGAAGCCTCAACCGTCTCCGCTGCTACTTCGCTCCGCACGGCAGATGTTTGTCCGATACCTTCCGCATTCAGTTCCCGGAACAGTTCCGCCACCGTAAACGGTTTGTGCAGGCAGCCGGCAAAGCCATATTCCTTGAACTCTTCCGGCTTCATATCGCTACGGGCGGTAACGGCTATCACGGGAATGGCCTGCGCTTGGGGCAGGTTCGATGCACGCAACAGTTTCAACAGGTCGAAACCGTTGATGGCAGGCATCTGTACATCGGTGAGCAACACATCAAAGGTATCGGAACGCAGGGCATCCAGCAATTCGTCCAATTGCATGCACGATACCGAAGCGATGCCGCTATGCTGGAGCATGGCTGCGGTAAGCGTAAGCTGAATGCGGTCGTCGTCAATCAGCAGCACACGGAGCGAAGGTTGTGAAGAAGCGGGCATGCTCTCTGAAAGAGCGGAAGAAATTCCGGTTTCCGTCTCCTGATATTTCTCGCCGGTATCCTCCGATACCTGTACGGGGAACAAGGGAACACGCAGCGTAAATGTACTTCCCTTGCCCGGCACACTGTCCACGTCAATCGTTCCTTCCAGCAACAGCACAAGCATGCGCACAATAGACAAACCGAGTCCGAAGCCCTCTTTGCCCTGTGCACCGGGAAGGCGGGTAAACTCCTGGAAAATCCGCTCCCTGTCCGCCGGTTCCATACCTTTGCCCGTATCGGCAATGGCCACCACCAGCCGGCGTTCCTCGTAACGCGCCGTCATCGTTATGCTCCCCTCGTCCGTAAACTTCACTGCATTGGACAGCAGGTTGTTGATAATCTGGCGGAGACGGAGCGGGTCGCAGATGTAAGTACTCTCCAGTTCGGGAGCAATATCGCAATGCAACTCCAGGCCTTTGGCAGAAGTCAGCGGTTCAAAACTGACGTGAATCTCTTCCAGCAAGCGGGCGGGATGGAAGGTGACCCGGTTTATCTCCGCCTTATGAAGGTCGAGCCTGTGGAAATCGAGCAAATCGACCACCAGCTTCAGCAGATGTTCCGATGAGGTTTTCATATTATCCAGGTAGAAGCGTTGCCGTTCGTCCACCGTCAGACGGGAGAGCAGGTCGGCATAGCCCATGATGGAGCCGAGCGGCGCCTTAAAGTCGTGGGTGATGGCAAGCATCATCTTCTCGCGCGTGGCCAGCAGGTCCTCGGCACGGCGGCGGGCTTCTTCCAGTTCGCGGCGATAGCGGTTGCTGCGCGTAATGTCGCGCCCTATGATTATCAGGAAAAAGACGGAAAGCAGCACCGCACCGACGGCAATGCCGCTGATTGTCTTAATGGAGTGATGGCGTACGGACTGCTGGTACTCCGCCTCTTTGCGGGCACGCTGCAGGGTTTCCTGTTCGTAGCCTTTCAGCAGACTGTCGATACGGGCGGTCAGCATCCGGTCCATGCGTTGCAAGGTACGCCTGCGGCGCTGTACAATCGCAATGTGCTCCTTCTGCTGTTGTGCCACGGCACGCAGCTTTTCCTGCAGGGAATCCACCGGATTATACACGTTAATCACCGTATCCGTGGCATATTCGAGGGAAGTCTTTACCTGAATGGCGGTATCTTTCTTAGGCGGCACGAACACCTCTCCCAAACGGCGGAAGAATCCTTTCTTCCTGGGCTTGGTAACCACCGTGTCGCGATGCGTAATGATGCGCTGCTGTACGCGCTGGTTTGTCACAAACGAATCCTGCCGGGTAGCGATAATATTTTCTATCTCCCGGGTAGAGACCATGCTGTCGTTCGTCTCGCTCAACACGCGCAGCATGTAAATAGTGTTCGCATCCTTCTTCCGAAGAAGCGTAATGAGACTGTCCGTCCACTGCACGTCCCGGTTATCGGAAAGCATAAGATGCTCCATCTCCCGGTGCACAAAGAACAGGGAAAAGAACAACACTCCCAGCAGCAGAGTGTATCCGACAGCTATCTTTACTTTCGATACACTATTCATAAACAGGTAATAAAAGAGTTATGGAGCGACAGGGTGACAAAGCATCGCCCCATGCATCATCTCGTCCTCGTTTTATAGCGGAAGCGCAGCCACAGCATCACCCCGGCACTGGTCAGACCGAACGGGAAAGCCATCCACACGCCGACCAGTCCCCAGCCCAGTACAAAACCGCAAAAATATCCTACGGGCAAAGATATAATAAAATAAGAAATAAATGCAATAACCATCATCGGCTTTACATCCGATATGCCCCGCAGCGCATTGGCAAAGTTGATTTGCAGTCCGTCGCCAAACTGATAAATCAAGAAAGGGAAGAACAAAGAGGCTACCAGCGCCGAAGCCTCTGCGCTATCCGTAAACCAGCCGCCCACCTGTCCGCGCATCACAAAAACGATGCTCATAAGCACTACTTCCATAGCCATTATCAGATGGAAACCCGCAAATGTGGAGCGGCGTACATTCTCCATATCGTCTTGCCCCTTGAAATTGCTGACACGCACCGCCACCGCTGCACCCATACCGTAGTACATCATAAACGTGAATTGCGAGATGGTCAGCATTATCTGATGGGATGCCAAAGCGATAGTGCCCAGCCAGCCCACCATGATGGCGCTAAGGCTGAAAGAGGCCGTCTCCATTCCCATCTGCAAACCGACAGGCCAGCCCAGTGCATTGAGTTTCTTGAACACCGGAAACGACCATCCCATGCGGGAGAACCCGATCCGGTAGCGGATAAAGCGGCGACCGCGCAGCACAATCAACGCAAACACCACCACCATCATAATACGCGAGAACAACGTACTGATGCCTGCTCCCAGCAACCCCAGCTCTGGGAAGCCCAGTTTGCCGTTGATAAGGATATAGTTGCCTATGATGTTCAGCGTATTTCCGCCCAACAATATCCACATGGCGGTCTTCGTATCTGTGATTCCGTCCGTAAACTGCTTGAAGCCGTTGAACAGCATCACGAAAACCAGCGAAGCAAGCAATACCAGGTAATAAGGTTTTATCAAAGGCATCAGTTCCTCGGGCTGCCCCAGGCGCTCCACGTTGAAGTAGACCACCGTCATGATAAACGTAAGGAGCAATGCCACCAGGACATTCGCCACCAAACTGCAACGCAACGCCTGCCCCGCTTCCGCAAAACGGCGGTTGCCGTAAAGACTGCCCACGATAGGCGTCAGCCCGTAACTGAAACCGGTACTGAAAATGATGCAAAGCGTAAATACATTGTTTACGAAAGAAGCTGCACCCAACTCCTCGGTACTGTGATGCCCGATCATCAGAGTATCGGCAAAACCGAGAATAATTACTCCCACCTGTCCGATAACAATGGGAAGTCCCAAAAATATCAACGCTTTATAATGCTGCTTATAGCCGGCTATCCAATTCATCATCTTATTGTCTAAAATTTGTTTCAAAGGGAGAAACCATTGTTCCCCTGACGGGAAACCAGAATTTCCTTAGTAAGAAACCAAAGTTTCCCTAATGGGAAACGGGAGTTCCCCCGACGGGAAACGGGAGTTTCCTCAATGGGAAACTGAAGCTTCCTCAACGGGAAACCGAAGCTTCCTCAACAAGGAAACCGAAGTTTCCTTAACAGGGAACTTTCGTTTCGTCAAACGGCGCCCTTCCCCTCCTGAAAAGAGACGAAAAACGCTCCCTTTGACTGTCATTTATCACTCTTATAATATAATACTACGGCATTGCTTTCGCAGAAAGTACGCTGCGCCACAGTATGCAACTGCTCCGTCGTAACGGAGCGATAACGCTCTACTTCAAGGTCAATATCTTCCGCCTTTCCCGTCAGCTCGAACCAGGCAAGGTTTGTGGCCACGTTCAGATAGTTGATATTGCCGAATATCTGGGTAGATTCAAACTTGTTCTTAACCTTCTCCAGTTCCTGCCCGTCTACCGGAGACCGCTGCAACTCTTCCAGTTCTTTACGGACGGCAGCTTCCGCCTGCTCCAACGACACACCTGCCGCAGGCTTACCGCTGATTTGCAGCAGACCCGCATCACGCGTACCGCTGATGTACGCATCGATACCGGAAAAGATATTCTGTTCCTGTACCAAGCGGCGGTTCAAACGGCTGGAACGTCCGTTGCTGAGAATATCGGACAGAATATCGAATGCGTAATAATCCGCACCCTCGCGACTGCACATGTGATAGCCCATGAACAAGGCGTCCAGCGGCACGTTTCTTTCTACCGTCAGCCGGCGTTCCTGCGTTTGCTCCGGCTCCTGCGGCAATTGCCTCACCGGAACGTCCCGCCGGGGTATGGGAGCAAACCACTTCTCGGTAAGCTTAACGGTTTCATCCCATGAAATGTTTCCCGTCACTGCCAGCACGGCATTGTTCGGAGCATAGAAACGGTAGAAGAAACTCTTTACCTCGTCCAGCGTGGCTTGCTCTATGTGCGAGAGTTCCTTGCCGATAGTAGGCCAGCGGTACGGATGCACCCGGAATGCCAGCGGCCGGAACAGATGCCCCACATCGCCATACGGCTGGTTAAGGCAGCGTTGCTTGAACTCTTCCATCACTACACCGCGTTGCACTTCGAGGCTTTGCTCGCTGAAAGCCAGCTCCAGCATACGGTCGGACTCCAGCCAAAAGGCAGTCTCTACGTTCGGCTTCGGAACGGTGAGGTAGTAATTGGTAATGTCATTATTGGTCCAGGCATTGTTTTCTCCCCCCGCCAACTGCAAAGGCGTATCGTAATCGGGAATATGCGCCGAACCGCCGAACATCAGATGCTCGAACAAATGGGCAAAGCCGGTATGCTCGGGATGCTCGTCGCGCGCACCGACATCGTAAACGATGTTCAGCGCCACCATCTGCGTGCTGGTATCCTCGTAGTGTACCAGCCGCAGGCCGTTGGGGAAACAATGCTTATTTATCTTCATACTTGTGTGACAGAGCGAGGCTCTCTTCCCAAAGGTTTGACGCAATTTTGTTTATCAGTCAATCACAGTCACCTTCTCAATCTTCACATCCTCTTCCGGACGGTCGCTGCGGTCTGTCTTTACCTGTTGTATCTTATCTACCACATCCATGCCTTCAACGACTTCGCCGAACACGGTATATTCGCCGTCCAGATGCGGCGTGCCGCCTACAGTGGTATATGCCTTTACCTGTTCCGGCGTGAAACGGAACTCCGGTTCGCCGGCCACCTGAGCCTCAGCCTGCGCGATAAGCGTGTCCTGCAGATTCATCAGCCCTTCCTGGTCACCGTCCTTACGCATCTTGTAGATTTCCTTCATGTGCTTCTGCGCCAAAGCATTGAAAGCATTGTTCAGGCGTGCCTGGTTCATCTGATGTTCCATGCCGAGAAGCGTAGAATCGTTATACACCTTTCCGGTCACGATATAGAACTGACAACCGGACGATTCCTTCTTCGGGTTTACGTTATCTCCCTGACGGGCGGCAGACAGCGCACCTTTCTTATGGAAGTATTTCGGGTAGACAAACTCCGCAGGAACAGTGTATCCCACATCGCCCGCTCCCAGCATCTTGCCTTTCGGGGCATTCTTCGATTCGGGGTCGCCCGCCTGTATCATGAAGTCCTTGATGACACGGTGAAACAGCGTACCTTCATAAGTACCTTCCTCGGCCAGCTTGATAAAGTTATCGCGATGCTTCGGCGTTTCGTTATACAGTTTCACGATGATGTCACCCGCACTTGTCTCAATCTTCAACTTCGTTTCTTTTTCCATATTTCCGTCTTTCTTTTGTCCCGGTTTGCAGGCCGTCAGGCCGCATACCAGTATGGTTAATAATACAATGAGATTTCTTTTCATCTGTCTTTTTGTTTAATTTAAGCCTGCAAATATACTAAAATCGGACAAAACGATTTACCTTTGTGCCATAAAAGAGATAAAAAGCAGAAGGGATGAAATCCATATTAATCGTAGAAGATGATATCACTTACGGCATGATATTGAAAACATGGCTTGGCAAAAAAGGATTCCAAGTCAGTTCGGCAAGCAGTATAGCCCGTGCCCAGAAGCATATCGAAGCCGAGACGGTGGACCTGATACTGTCCGACTTGCGCCTGCCCGACCGCGACGGCATAGATTTGCTGAAGTGGCTGGGAGAACATTCCCTGCACATCCCTCTTATCATCATGACGGGCTATGCCGACATACAGTCTGCCGTGCAAGCCATGAAACTGGGCGCATGCGACTACATTGCAAAACCCGTAAACCCCGACGAGTTATTGAAGAAAATGGATGAAGCCCTGAAGTCCTCATCCGTTGCTTCGGAACAGACCATCCGTTCGACCCAAACAGACCATGCGTTCGACCCAAACAGACCGTCTGTTTCGTCCAAACAGACCATGCGTTCCGAAAGCAATGGAAATCCCTGCCGGAAAGGTGCAGAGAACGCTTCATCCGACTACCTGGAAGGCGAAAGCGATGCCGCCAGGCAACTTTATAATTATGTGAACCTGGTTTCTCCCACCAACATGTCCGTCCTCATCAACGGGGCCAGCGGAACAGGCAAGGAGTATGTGGCGCAACGCATCCATAAGTTGAGCCGCCGCGCCAAACAACCGTTCATAGCCATTGACTGCGGAGCTATCCCCAAAGAGCTGGCGGCTTCCGAATTCTTCGGCCATGTAAAAGGTTCCTTTACCGGTGCGCTGACCGACAAGACGGGCGCGTTCGTTGCTGCCAACGGCGGCACTATCTTTTTGGATGAAATAGGCAACCTCAGCTACGAGGTGCAGATACAATTGCTCCGCGCCCTGCAGGAACGTAAAATACGTCCTGTCGGCTCCAACAAGGAGATACAGGTAGACGTGCGCTTAGTGTCCGCCACCAATGAGAATCTAGAACAGGCCATCGAGAAAGGGACTTTCCGCGAGGATCTCTACCACCGCATCAATGAGTTTACCCTGCGTATGCCGCAACTGAAAGACCGCCGCGAGGATATCCTGCTCTTTGCAAACTTCTTCCTGGACCAGGCAAACCGCGAACTGGACAAGCACCTCATCGGCTTTGACGAAAAGGCATCCAAAGCTTTATTGGAATATCAATGGCCGGGCAACCTGCGCCAGATGAAGAACATCGTCCGGCGTGCCACCCTTTTGGCGCAAGACAAGCTCATCACCCTGAACGAGCTTAGCGAACTGAAGAGTCCGGTAGCCCCATCCGCAGCAGGTATGCCTCTCCGTAACGAAGAGACCGAGAAGCAGCAGATAATCGAAGCCTTGAAGCAGACGGGATATAACAAAAGCCGCGCCGCCCAACTGCTGGGGATAGACAGAAAGACACTTTACAACAAACTTAAATTATATGGAATAGAGTTATAACTGTGGAAAAACTCCACACTCTATTCCACACTTTCCACACCGCTTCCACACATCTTCACACCCCTGCGCACCTTCACAGTAAAAATAGCGTGCTAATCTGCAATGACTTACCGTTTCCACCCTCACTCTGGCACGTCATTTGATATATATACTGTGTGAAGTTTAACTCCACAACATCAAAGTAGAATCTACCTAAACCAAAACCGAATAAATATATTAACCTAATTAAAAACAAGTAAAAAACAAAAAACTAGTATTAGTAGCAGCCCTGTTTATGTTTGTTTGTGACGGATCGTTCTTGGCCTGAGCACAGATGCAAACGGCCAAGAGCATCCATTTCACAACTTCATGTGCCGAATAATAGTAAGCACACTGACAACAAAAAAGCCGTTTCCTCCTTGTCTATTCCGGGAAACGGCTTTTTGTCGTAATAAAGTAGTGAGGAGCTTTTTCCTCTTATCTTGGTATCCTACCAATGTCTTTCCGGGTAAAGGTCGTTCCACCATGCCGGACTATCCTGCAGCCAACGTGCAAACCATGCCATGATAGAGTTGTGCCACAACTCGCGCTTGGGATAATCACTGATGAAATGATTCTCGCCGTCCACCGTTATGAACTCAACCGGCTTACCCAATATCTTCAAGGCATTGTACAACTGAATACTCTCGCCGATAGGCACATTCGTATCCACCGTACCATGCAACAGCAACAACGGGGTCTTGATTTTATCCGCATTGAACAATGCTCCGTGTTTGGTAAACAAATCGGGATTATTCCACGGATAGCTTCCGGCAGCGGCAACGGAGTTGTAGGAATAGCCCCAATAGCCCTCGCCCCAGTAACTGGTCACGTTACTGATGCCCGCATGCGAAACGGCAGCGGCAAACAAATCCGTCTTGGTCTGCAAGTACATCGTCATAAAACCGCCATAGGATGCTCCGATACAGCCGATACGCTTGTCGTTGACAAACGGATGCGCAGCGCAGAACTTCTTCGTTCCCTCGATGATTTCATCGGCAGTGCGTTCTCCCCACGCATTGACATGACGGGCGGAAAACTCCTGACCGTAACCGATAGCCCCGCTGGGCTGGATAACATAAACCACATAATCGCGTGATGCAAACAATTGCGCACAATAAGGCGAAGTGATGCCGCGTGTGGTAGGTGTAGTCCCGCCGTAGTAATAAACGATAAGCGGATATTTCCTGTTCGGGTCGAAAGCCGGCGGCAGGCATATCATACCTTTAATCTCCGTACCGTCTTCCGCCGTGAAGTTCCACTCCTTCATTGTACCCATATCTATCCTGTCCAAAACGGACTTCATCGGATTGGCAAGCAAAACGGATGTTTTCTTCTTCACATCATACGTATAGGCAACTCCCACACTGGCATTGCCACCACCGACATAGGCGGCAACCGCAGGATTGTACTCCGCCAGGTCGAAGGAAGAAATCACATCTTCCTGAAGCGGCAGCATTTCAAAACTCTCCGTCTTCGGCACATAGCGATAGATATGTCTGCAATCTTCGTCTGTTGTATTAAAGTAGATACAACCGTCTACACGGTTCCACTGCAGGAAGTCGACGGCAGGATTGAAATCGCGCGTGATGGGATTAACCTTTTTCGTGGCCTTGTCCACAATGAATGCCTGAGTATCGAAATCATTGGCGATGGGATGCTCGCCGCAGTTTTTCCCTATTCCGTCAAAAGCCATCGGACTGCCGATTACCAAAAGCTGTCCGCCGTCGGGAGAGTAAGCCGCCCTGTTTACATAAGGATCCCACGCCACCAGCGTATCCGCCTGCAACGTAGCCAAATCCAGCTCGAAGATGGAAGTAAGCGAGAAAGGACATTGAGTGATATTCGATTTAGAGGTGGAGCACAAGAGTTTCTTGCCGTCAGAGGATATATCATTCAAATAAACGGCATGGCTGCCGTAAGTGAGACGTTCGGAAAGTCCGGTGACAGGGTCGTACCTAACGAGATAGTTGCGGGAACGCGCATCGGGAATCCGGTCGTCGGGATGCAGCAGCCGCTTCAAAGGACCGCCTACCGCTTCTCCCTTATCATCCGGAGAGTAGATAAGATAGTCTTCTGCAGGCGACCATGCAAAATACCCCTCGGGAACATCTTTCAGCAACACTTCCTCACGCATGGTAGCAGGGTCGAACACAACCAAATCATTCCGTTGTCTGCCCGTTACGGTATAATAAAGCTTATTGCTGCGGGGCATCCAACGCATTTTCTCATCGGCAGCGGGCAGTATCACCCTGCCCGTCTTCAGTTCGGTCAGTTCACAACGTGTCCTTGAGCGCTTCAACGAGTAGTTATCCGCATAGCAGGCAAGCAGATATTTGCCGTTCGGAGAGAGACTGACCGAGCGCACGCGACTTCCGAAAGCCGTATTGTGCAATGCGAAACGTCTTTTCAAATCGGGTGCGAGCCGGTAACCTACATCGGCAAACTCCTTATCTTTCTCAAACTCGCACTTCAATACGGGAACAGCCTTATCGGCAGCCGTCGACAACAATTTAACGACTATCTCATAATCCGTTTCCGGCTCCAGACGCAGACTGAGTACCGAAGGAGCAACCTGCGACAAGCTATCTTCCGCAGTTGTTTTAGACTGTTTGGAAACGCCATTCACAAACACCTCGAAACGCGCGGGAGAGTAAATATTCAACTTTCCTTTCATAAAGCGTTCCGCACGCAGATGGGTGGCAAACAGATAGAACAGATTATCCTTATCTGCTTTCTCCACCCGTACATATCCTGCGGTATCCGCCGTGATACGTTCGTAAGGACGCCCGTCGAAGTCAAGACTGATATCGGTTTTCAACAAAGCATCGGCCGTGAACTTCTCCCCAGTAAAATTGATACTGTCACCCTGGAGCGGAGTACGCACCGCAACGGCAGGACGTACATTGTATTCGGTCACTTTATCCTGTGCCCGAACTGCAAGCGCAACAAGGAGGGACAGTCCCGAAAGAATCAGAATCTTTTTCATTGAATTTGTTATTAACAGATTATCAAACCATTTCAAAGCCATTCCATAGATTACCGGCAGGGACAGGGGCTTCCACCTCTATCAGTTTCTTGGATACCGGATGTACAAAGCGCACAAAGCGCGCATGCAGGCAAATGCTTCCGTCGGGATTGGAACGGGGAGAACCGTACTTCAAATCTCCCTTAATGGGACAGCCCATTTTTGCCAACTGACAGCGTATCTGATGATGCCGCCCCGTTTTCAGGTCTATTTCCAGCAGATAATAGTTCTGCGACCGGGCTATGAGCCGATAATGCAAAATCGCTTTCTTGCTGTTCGGCACTTCCTTATCGTAGGCATAGCTCTTGTTTTGCTTCTCATTACGTACCAAATAGTTCACCAACTCACCCTCTGACTCCCGAGGGCGGTTCTTCACCACTGCCCAATAGGTTTTCTTCACCTCACTGTTCCTGAACATCTCGTTCAGACGGGCAAGTGCCTTACTCGTTTTGGCAAAAACAACAAGACCGCTTACGGGGCGGTCCAAACGGTGTGTAACACCTATAAAGACATTGCCGGGCTTTTGGTATTTCTCCTTAAGATACAGCTTTACGGTTTCCGAAAGCGGCGTATCACCCGTCTTGTCTCCCTGAACTATCTCGGAAGCGGTCTTGTTGACTATAATGATATGATTGTCTTCGTATACGACAGTCATTTATTTAGCGATTAGTGATTAGCGATTAGTGATTAAAAAACTGAGGTTAGCGGCTGGCAATTCTCACTAATCACTAACCGCTGACCGTTAATCACTATTTTACATGTTCATACCACCGTCTACCTGAATTACCTGTCCTGATACATAAGAAGACATATCAGAAGCCAGGAAGGTAGCAATATTGGCAACGTCTTCGGGAGTACCGCCACGACGCAAAGGTATCTTCTTGCACCATTCGGCTTTTACTTCTTCGGACAGCGCATCCGTCATAGCCGTCATAATGAAGCCCGGAGCAATAGCGTTGGCACGGATGCCGCGAGAGCCCAGTTCTTGTGCGATAGACTTTGCCAATGCAATCATACCGGCCTTAGAAGCAGAGTAGTTTGCCTGGCCTGCATTACCGTGAACACCTACTACAGAAGCCATATTGATAATGCTGCCGGCTTTCTGGCGCATCATAATCGGAGTACAAGCGTGAATGAAGTTGAAAGCCGATTTCAAGTTCACGTTGATAACCATATCCCATTGCTGTTCGGTCATGCGCATCATCAGACCGTCACGGGTGATACCTGCGTTGTTTACCAGAATATCAATGCGACCGAAATCTGCATGGATAGCCTCCACCACTTTGGCAGTATCTTCAAAGCTGGCTGCATTGGAAGCATACGCTTTGGCCTTTACGCCCAACGTTTCGATTTCTTTAGCTGTAGCTTCAGCATTTTCGTCAATCACCAGGTCAGTGAATGCTATATTAGCTCCTTCTTGAGCGAACTTTAAAGCGATAGCCTTACCAATGCCGCGAGCGGCGCCAGTTACAATGGCTGTTTTTCCGTCTAATAATCCCATACTGTTTTTAATTATTGATTAAATGTTTTTATGTTCTATGCAATGCGCCAAACACGAGGTTGACAACGTATTTGTCGCGGGTTTCATCATCCAACTTTGCACCGATATGGCCGCGGATATAAGGTACCTCAATCCCTTTTACGCAATAATGCACCAACTCGGCAGTCATGTCAATATCGTCTATTCTGAACACGCCTTTCTCCACTCCTTCGCGCAATACATCTTTGAACAGCAGTATCTCCTTGGCATCAAAACGCTTACGTACCTTCTCTACCCGCCAAATGTCGCGAAAGAAATTAGCCCGGAGCGTCCCATTACGGAATACCACCTCTTTCACTGCATCCAGACGCGTGTATATCATTTCAATCATCTTCTCGTCCGGCGATATATTCTTCTCCGCCACACGCTTCATCATGTCCGAAAGCATATCCAGTTCCGATTCGACAACAGCCATATAAATATCTTCCTTGCTCTTAAAATAGGTATAAAGCGTTCTCCTACCTTTTTTAGAAGCGAGGGCAATATCATTCATCGTGGTATTCTCAACACCCATTTTAGCAAACAACTGACGGGCTACATCCACTAATTTAGCTTTTGTCTTCGATACGGCCATAGACTAATTGCACATTGCTTAATAATTTGTGCAAAAGTAAGACATTTCCGCATATATCACAAACAAAAGCACATTTTATTAACAATCAAGCCAATTAGCAAATAAAAATATTTGTATTTTATCAGCCTATTTATCAACCGATTATGTATATTAGTGCATTTCTTATGAAAAATAAGCCGGCTTTTATTTGCAAATTCAAATAAAAGCCGTACCTTTGCACTCACAAAACATCGCGGAGTGGAGCAGTTGGTAGCTCGTTGGGCTCATAACCCAAAGGTCGT
>OODJ01000187.1_pt1 | contig 72525 bp, 50 predicted proteins | sample 1671611 | NCBI WGS metagenome assembly OODJ01 (sample SAMN06348174, study PRJEB24527) | human gut metagenome | biome: human gut; feature: ankylosing spondylitis patient; material: feces | host: Homo sapiens | place: China | collected 2015-10 | reverse complement strand
CCTAAAGATACGAAAACTTTGGGTAATAACAAAGCCCGGGCTTGAGAAAGTCTGGGCTTTGCGCATAAAAAAAGGCTGTGTCAGCATTTTGACACAACCTCTTTCCGAAGGCGTTTATTAAAGGTGTTATTTCATTGTATTGAAAATAGAAATAGCGTATCTTTGCCGGCAACTTATCCGTGTCGTATATGAATGCGAAGAAAAATTACATTTATCATATTATTGCCATTCTTGTAGTGGGGATATGGGGGCTGACGTTCATCTCTACGAAGGTATTGATAGGATACGGACTTTCTCCGCAAGAGATATTTTTGCTTCGTTTTCTGATGGCTTATCTGGGTATTTGGTTTATCTCTCCGCGCAAACTGTTTGCCGATAATTGGAAGGATGAACTTTGGTTGTTGTCGGGTGGCGTTACGGGTGGCTCGTTCTACTTTCTGACGGAAAATACGGCATTGGAAATTACACTGGCTACCAATGTGGCTTTCATTGTTTGCACGGCTCCGTTGCTCACCACTATTCTGTCTTTGCTGATTTATAAAAGGGAGAAAGCCACCGCTGCGCTGATAGGCGGTTCTTTGCTTGCATTAGTAGGGGTGGCGTTAGTAGTGTATAACGGCCATTTTGTGTTGAAGATTTCACCCCTTGGCGATTTCCTGACTTTGCTTGCCGCTTTTTCCTGGGCATTTTACAGTTTGATAATGAAAAAAATGTCAGGTCGTTACCGTACGGCTTTCATAACCCGCAAGATTTTCTTTTATGGGGTACTGACTATACTTCCCGTATTCCTTGTTCGTCCCTGGCAATTTTCTCTTTCCGGATTTTTGCAACCGGCGGTTTGGATGAATCTCCTTTTTTTAGGGGTGCTGGCTTCTTTAATTTGTTTTGTGGTATGGAATATGATTTTGAAAAAATTGGGTACGGTACGGGCTTCCAACTACATTTATTTAAATCCGCTTTTTACATCGATAGGGTCTGCCGTACTGCTTGACGAACGGTTTACCGTAATCTCGCTCATGGGTGCGATGTTGATATTAGGTGGAGTGTATTGCGCGGGAAGAAGATAGAAAGAGGTATTAACACCAAGAATGTAATAAATTTCATATCTTTGTTGCTGAAAAACCTATAAAAATGAAAAGAATCATCTTCTTCATATCGATATTGTTACATTTCTGTGCTGGACAGGCTCAAAACACCGCTTTTCCCTCTTTGGAAGATTTGGATAGAGTAGTGGCTGAACAACAGAAATATGTTGATATTCGCGAGGGACGTATTTCTGACGTAAAATCAAAATTACGCAAAACCGCATCGGAAGAAGAACGCTATCAGTTGAAGAACTTTCTTTTCAATGAATATTCTTCTTATGTGGTTGATTCCGCACTTCATTATGCGCAGGAAAAACTGGTATCTGCCTATAAGATGAATCGCCAGGATTACATTGACGATTCAAGATTGAATATGGCTTATGTGCTGATACAGGGCGGTATGTATAAAGAAGCATCGGATATTTTACAAAATATTAACCGGGCTACGCTGGCAGAATATCTGGAGAGGTATTATTTCCTCATTTACAATACACTGTATGAAGCTATGGTAAAGTATACCATTATCGAGTCTCAAAGCAAGGAATATCGGGCAAAAGCCATGCTTTATAAAGATTCGATTATGCAGAAAAATGATTCTACCGATGTTTATATACGTGCTGACAGATTGTTGGAACAGGGAGATTATAGCAAAGGATTGCAGATATTACTCGATTTTTACCGCCAACTGGATCCTGATAACCGTGATGTAGCCTATGTGGCCTACTCCATATCCGATTTTTACAGAAGACAAGGAAACAGGGAAGAAGAAAAGAAATACTTGATTGTCTCTGCAATGGCTGATATGAAATGGGCAGTAAAAGAATATATTTCGCTGCGCCGATTGGCCACTATCCTCTATGAAGAAGGCGATATCAACCGGGCATATATTTATATGCGTCGTTCGTTGGATGATGCTACATTCTGTAATGCCCGCCTGCGTACTATTGAAGTGACACAAACATTGCCTATTATCGATAATGCCTATCAAGTCAAAACGAAGAAAGAAAAGAAACAGATGATGATTGCATTGGCATGTATCAGCATATTGTCTGTGTTTCTTATCGGTTTGGTAATTTATGTGCAGCGGCAAATAAAAAAACTATCGGCGGCAAGAAGCGAGCTGAACAAGGCCAATGAACGGTTAAGACAGTTGAATGTGGAGCTTAATTCTGTAAACGAACAACTTCAATCTGCCAATAAAGAGCTCCATGAAACCAATCACGCATTGTCGGATATGAACCAGTCGCTTTCGGAAGCTAACAATATTAAGGAGCTTTACATTACCAAGTTTATGACGGAATGTTCTTCTTACATCGACAAGATGGATAATTACCGCAGAATGCTCAATAAAAAAGCGGCGTCCGGTAAACTTGAGGATTTATTTAAAACATTGAAATCTTCCGTCATTATCGAAGAGGAACTCGAAGCGTTTTATAATACCTTTGATGAAACTTTCCTGCACCTGTTCCCGTCTTTTGTAAAAGCATTCAATTCATTGTTACCTGCAAACGACTCCATTGTGCCTAAGGAAGAGGGTCGTCTGACTACGGAACTGCGTATCTTTGCTCTGATTCGTTTGGGAATCACCGATAGTGAACGCATTGCATCTTTTTTACGCTATTCTAAAGCTACCATCTATTCTTATCGCTCGCGGTTAAGGCTGAAATCGCTGAATCCGGAGCATTTTGAAGAAAATATTATGCAGATTACATCCTTTTAAGTATTGTACGGCATTTATATTTTTATGTCTTGATCTTACTATCAAATATTTGATTTTCAGGTATTTGATAGTAAACTATCTTTGTATTTTAATCTTATATATTTATTTGTATTAGATTAATTTATGATTTTTGCATCAGCCTTTGAATTATAACAAGGACTGATTATAATATCATTTAATAACCAATAAATGTAATTACTATGAATTTAAAGAAAACACTGCTTGTAGGTTCTTTATTTTGCGGGGTATATGTATTTCCGTTATATGCGGAGACTCCATATTCCGAAAGTGAGACTATCGAGCAGCAAAAAGGTATCCGTGTCAGTGGTACTGTCATCGACAAAGAAAAAAACACTTTACCGGGTGTAAATATTATGGTAAAAGGTTCTTCAGGGGGGACTATTACCGATATTGACGGTCATTTTTATATTGAAGTACCTGATAAAAGCAGTATTCTTGTCATCACCTATGTAGGATTTAAAACTCAGGAAATTCCGGTTGGTAATAATATCAATTTTAATATTACTTTATTGGAAGATGTAGAAGCATTGGATGAAGTGGTAGTTGTGGGATACGGTAATCAGAAGAAACTCTCGGTTATCGGTTCCGTACAAACTTTGGAGCCTGCGAAATTACAGGTAGGTTCATCCCGTTCCATGAGTAATAATCTGGCGGGACAACTGGCAGGTGTCATTGCCGTACAGCCTTCGGGAGAGCCCGGGTATGATAACTCAAATTTTTGGATTCGTGGTATATCTTCATTCAGCGGAAATACGTCTCCGTTGGTTTTGGTAGATGGCGTAGAGCGTAGTTTGAATGATATCGATCCGGCGGAAATAGAATCGTTCTCGGTATTGAAAGATGCGTCGGCCAGCGCCATGTATGGTGTGCGAGGTGCCAACGGTGTTATTTTGATTAATACCAAACGCGGTTCGGTATCTGCTCCTTCCGTAAATTTACGTGTGGAGCAATCTATTCAGGCTCCTACAAAGCTTCCTCAGTTCATAGGAGCTGCCGAATATATGAGTTTGCTGAATACGCTTCAGTCCGACCCGAACAAAAGGCTGTTTACGAAAGACCAGATTTTGAAGACTTATTATGGATATGATAAAGATTTATATCCTGATGTAGACTGGATAGATGCGATAACCAAGGATTACGCTAATTCTACGCGTGCAAATCTGACGGTATCCGGCGGTACGGAAATACTTCGCTATTCATTGACAGCTTCTCTTTACCATGAAAACGGAATTATGGGGTCTGATAAAACACTGCCTTACGATACGCAAAGCAAACTGAACCGTTATAATATTCGTGCCAATGTGGATTTGGATTTGACGAAAACGACGCTTTTACGTTTCAATGTGGGAGGCTATTTACAGAATCTTCGTAAATCGAGAAGTAGTACGGATGAACTGTTTCAAGCTGCTTTTGAGACTCCGCCGTTTGTACATCCTGCCGTTTATTCGGACGGTACCATTCCTCGTGTCAGCAATACCCGTAAAAACCCGTGGGCTATGAATACGCAGAACGGTTATTACCGCGGTGGAAAAAGTAAGCTGGAATCTCTTTTTTCTTTGGAACAGAATTTAAAGATGATTACTCCGGGGCTGAAAATGAAAGTGACGTTTGCATTCGATACATATAATGAGAATTTTGTTACTCGCGGTAAGGAACCTGATTATTACAGTGTGGCCAAGTCGCGTAATGATGAAGGAGAATTGGTGCACAGTATTTTGAGTTATGGTAGTGAGTTTTTAGACCATTCAAGTAACGCCAATTACGGAAACCAAAGTACTTATCTGGAAGCTGCCGTTACATATAACCGTACTTTTGACAAACATGCGCTCGATGCGCTTTTCTTATACAACCAGCGTAGCTATGACTGGGGTGATGTACAACCTAATCGTACACAAGGTATCGCCGGTCGTCTTTCTTATACTTTCGACCGCCGTTATATCAGTGAATTTAATTTCGGTTACAACGGTTCGGAGAACTTTGCAAAAGGCAAGCGCTTCGGTTTCTTCCCTTCCGTAGCCATCGGTTGGTTGATTTCAGAAGAAAGCTTCATGAGGAATTTGCAGGAAGACATTACAAAATTGAAGTTGAGAGCTTCTGTCGGTTCGGTAGGTAATGATAATATCGGCGGTCGTCGTTTTGCATATATCACTACCATTAACAGTAATTCCAGCGGTTATCATTTCGGATATACCGATAGCAACTATTACACAGGTATTCAGGAAGGTGAAGTAGGGGTTTCCGATCTGACTTGGGAAAAAGCTCTTAAAATGAATATCGGTCTTGAATTGGGGTTGTGGAACGAGTTGGATGTACAACTGGATTTCTTTAAAGAAAAACGTACCAGTATTTTTATGCAACGTTCTACCATCCCTACCCAAGCAGGTTTCGTGTCTAATCCGTATGCCAACTATGGTAAAGTGAATAATCAGGGATATGATCTTTCGGTAACTTACAACAAACGGTTCAATGATGATTGGGCAATGAGCCTGAGAGGTACTGTCACTTATGCTAAAAATGAGATATTGGAGAAAGACGAGCCGGAATCGGTCAAAGGAACTTACCGTTCCATTACGGGACGCTCCATTAATACCCTGTGGGGATTGCAGGCAGAACGCCTTTTTACGGAAGATGATTTTATAAACGGGGAACTGAAACCCGGTATACCGAAACCTGAATTAGGAACGGAGGTACGTCCGGGAGATATCAAATATGTCGATATGAATGATGATGGGGTCATTACGGAAGCGGATGAAGGATATATAGGCGGAACAAAAGATCCGCGTATGGTATACGGTTTCGGTGGTAACCTGAATTACAAGCAATGGGATTTCAGCTTCTTCTTCCAGGGCTCTGCAGATGCGTATCGCGTTATCGGTGGTTCCGATTATTTTATTCCGGGGAGCGGACAAGGCGTATTGGGTAATGTATACGATAATTATACCGATTGCTGGACAGAAAAGAATCCTTCGCAGGATGTGTTCTGGCCTCGTCTATCAGAGAGTACGAATACCAATAATAACCGTGCTTCTACCTGGTGGAAGAAAGATATGAGTTTCTTGCGACTGAAATCAATAGAATTGGGTTACAGTATTCCTCAGTCTGTTACGCGTAAAATTCATGCCAAGAGCATCCGCTTCTTTGTGAGCGGTAACAATCTGTTCTATCTTTCCAAATTCAAACTTTGGGATCCTGAACTGGATACCGTCGACGGTTTGAAATATCCGTCCATGCGCTCTTTGATGGTGGGATTTGACTTGAATTTTTAATGATAACCAACTATACAATCATATTATGAAACTATTTAAATATATTATAACCGGAGTTTTGGGTATGCAACTCTTGACTTCATGCGTCGATTATCTGGATAAAGAATCAGATACGGAACTGACACTCCCTATGGTATTCGAAGATAAAACCCGTACAGAGGGTTGGCTTGCCAATGTATATTCTCATGTTCCGGATCCTTATTGGGGATACGCGCGGAAATTAGGATGGGATATTCTCAGTGATGATATGACGGCCTCTGAACGGTGGCGGCAATGGGATTGGAAAGTAATTCCGATGCTATTGGGCGAATGGACACCTTCTACGGATTGGGACGGTAACTATTGGTCACGGTTGCCCCAGCTGATACGCGAGGCTAATATTTTTATAGAAAACGTACATCCGCTGCCCGATCAGGGAATCAGTGCTACTGAAGTGACGTATATGAAAGCGGAGATGCGGTTTATGATCGCTTATTATTATTATCTGCTGTCAAATACGTATGGTCCGGTTCCTTTCAAACCGAACTATATAGCGCCGACAGACTTTAATTTGGCGGATTTAATGGAAGGACAACGCCCCTATTATGAAGTGGTGGATTGGGTGGATAAAGAGTTGAAGGAAGTGGCCGAAATTCTTCCTGCCAAATATACCGAAGCACGTAAATACGGCCGTGCTACTTCTATCATGTGTCTTGCAGTACGTGCCCGTATGTTACTTTTTGCCGCCAGTCCGTTGGTAAATGGAAATCCTGATTATGCAAATCATAAGAATAAGGACGGCGAGAATCTTTTCAGTACTACTGCCGACAAGACTAAATGGGCGTATGCGGCGCAGGCTTGTAAAGAACTGATTGATGCCGCTGAAGCTGCCGGACATAAATTGTATACGGAGAAGAATGATGATGGTACAATAGACCCGTTTATGTCTTATCAAAATCTTTTCCTGACAAGATATGATGAAGGGAATACTGAAATTCTGTTTGCACGTCCCGGTGGTTCGGAATATGGGGAATATGAAAAACATGCTACTCCGGCTGCCAGTGGCGGTAGCGGCGGCTTAGGCGTTACGCAGTCGTTGGTGGATGCATTCTTTATGGAAAACGGTCTGCCTATCAATGATGATAATTCCGAATATGTGGAAACAGGTTATTCTGTTTCTGATGAAACTCGTGATAATACAGTGTGGGATACGGAAGTGAACGGAGGAGCGATAAGCAAGAAAAATACTTATAATATGTATTGTCATCGTGAGCCTCGTTTTTATGTTACGGTGAGCTATAATAACTCTTATTTCACACAGGAGAAGCGTGTATTTAATTTTTTCAATGGAAGTGCCGACAATCCGCATACCCATGATGCTCCGCAAAATGGTTATTTGATACGTAAAAAAATCTCTCCGGACTTAAATGTAAAACAGGGTACTTATAAGTATCGTCCGGGTATTGTCTATCGCTTGGGCGAGGCTTATCTGAATTATGCGGAAGCATTGAACGAATCCGATCCGGGTAATGGAGACATTTTGGTCTATCTGAATAAAATTCGTGAACGTGCGGGCATTCGTCAGTATACCACAGGTGCTACGGATGATAATTTTATTCATGTTGATTTGAACGACCAGGCGGAAATGCGCAAGTTGATTCGTGCCGAACGTCGTGTGGAATTGAGCTGTGAAGGAATCCGTTATGATGATCTTCGCCGTTTGAAAGAAGCGGAAAATGTATTGAACGGTGATTTCTACGGAATGAATTTCAGCGGAAAAGATAATTCTTCTTTCTATGTACGTACGCCTTATCTGAAACGGGTATACAAGAAAGCCTATTATTGGTTCCCTATCCATCAGTCGGAAATAGATAAGAATGATAAACTTGTTCAAAGCCCTTATTGGAATTAACGGTTAAAAATGCAATTGATTATTATGAAGAATGCGATAAAAAATATTCTAATGACATTACCCTTTGTAATTATGGGCTGTCAAGATGAAACGGAGCGGATAACTTTGGATTTCCCACAAGACACGATGGGACTGAAAGTTTCTTCGAGTGATGTGGTATTGAATCAGGATTTGGGTAATGAAGAAGCAATATCCTTTACATGGGGAAGTGCTGCCAATCGCGGAGAAGGAACGAAACTCACATATTATTTTAAGATGGATATGGCCGATAATAACTTTGAGACTTCCATCGCAAAAGTAGAAATTCCGGAAGGTGTACAAAGTATCAGTTATACGCACAAGGAGATGAACGCTTTATTGAGCGGGTGGAAGGTAACAACGGGAGAAACTGCCATGTTAGAGGCAGAAATCATAGCTGAAGTTTCAGGAGGCAGTGTATATATGAAACCGGAAATATCCAAGGTGCAGTTTTCGGTGACAGGTTATTATATTGCGGCGAGAGATCTTTTCATTGTAGGTAGCGCCGTTGAAGGGATGGATGCAACTAAATCGCTTAAAATGAATGAGGTGCTTTCCGAACAAAAATATGAATGGGGCGGACATTTGAAGCAAGGTGACTTTAAGTTCATAAAGAGCCGGACAAGTCTGACACCTTCTTATACAAGAGGCGCCGATAACAATACATTGGTTTATAATGAAACGGATGATGGTACGGAAACATTGTTCCACATAGATACGGAAGGGTATTATTTCATTACTGTCGATGTGGAGAAATTAACTATTGCAAGTGAATATCCGGAAAATAAATATGAAAAAGTTTGGGCGATAGGTGATGCTACTCCGGCAGGTTGGACTATTATGAATGCGGTTGGATTGACGAAAATTAATAATATACAGTTTGTTTATGAAGGGGATTTATATGGAGGACATTTAAAGTTTCCGTTGGAATTACGTGAGGATTGGAATATACCTTATCTGATGCCGAAGACGCATGATACAGAGCCTGGCGGTGATAATACTATGGAGTATGTAGAGAAAGAAAAAGTAGAAACTCATGATTATCAATGGAAAATTACGGAATCTCAGGCAGGCAGTTATAAAATAATTTTGGATACTTATCTGATGGAAATAACATTTGAAAAGAAACCGAAAATAGAAATACCTGATAATCTTCCTATTAAAGCTGTTTGGATGACGGGTGACGCTACTGTAACCAAATGGAATACACCATTTAAAATAGCTTTCCTGTATAATCCGGATGAAAAGGAAGGTACGTTTGTATGGGAAGGACATCTCGACTTAGGAGAAATAAAATTTCCCCTGAGTAATACTGAAGGTTTTGAGTGTGATTATTTGATGCCTGAGGTAAATGGTACTTTAGTTACCAATGCGCTGAAAATGGTACGTAAGAATTATCCTGATAATACAGATGAGAACGACTATAAGTGGAGAGTGGATGAAGCCGGGAAATATAAGATATCTCTGAATGTGATAGATATGACAGTTAAATTTGAAAAACTACCGTAATACCAGGTAATTATGATAAAAATATTTATTATACAATTTTTATTGATTGTGGCATCCCTTTTTGGGGGATGCCAAGATGAAGGAACCGGATGGACGCCTGATATGATTCCTGACGAGAATTTGCCGTCTGATGATGATGACGATGAACAGGTGTATGCACCTATCAGTTTGAACGCTCCTTTATATTGGAGTGTATATGAGTATGCCTGGGTAGCCGAACAGGCCGGTAGTAATACGAATATGCCTGAAGTGACTTGGGATGCGAATATTGATTGGGTATCGGAGAATCTTCTGCCTTATGGTTACGGTATGATTTGTACGGACGGCTTTATGTCAATGACAAACGATCCCGGTATTGATCCGGGTGGGTATATGACCCATTATGCCGGTATAAAACTGACGGATTTAGTAGCTAAATGTAAGGCCAAAGGTTTGAAACTGGGTGTTTATGATAATCCGTTATGGGTACACTGCTCGTATGAAACGGTAGTAAAAGGTACGGAAGGTATTACAGTGGGGAGTTTAGTGTACAATTCCGCCAAAGATGATGTTCTTTATCCGGATAAAGGGGATGTCTTTACTTGGATAGTTCCCAGCCATAAAGGTGCTAAGGAGTTTATTGATGGCTTCTTTAAATATTATAAGAAAATAGGAGTAGAGTTTATCCGTATGGACTTTCTCTGTCTGTTTGAAACGGCAGATGGCGCTGGCGGAATGCCCGGTAGAGGATATGGACGTGAAGAATACGAACTCGCGCTGAAGTATATTTCCGAGGCCGCCACAAAGTATCAGGTATTCACTTCGCTTGTGATGCCCAATCTGAAAAATGATGCGGAGTTGGAGAAGAAATATGGTAATATGATTCGGGTAGATGCCGATACAATGAAAGGCGGATGGCAACACTTTGCAAGCAATGGCCCTACATGGTTCAATCCCGATGGATGGCCGTCTACCTCTAATATGTTTACCGGCCTTATCAGTTGGTCGCACATTGCGGGAAGGGGAAAGGTAGTGCTGGATGCTGATTTTACCCGTTTGAATACATTTGATACGGAAGGTGAAAAACAGAGCGTGATTTCTTTGCAACTGATGGCGGGTGGTCCGATTGCCGTAGCCGATCAGTATAATACGATTGTCAGCGGTGATTTAAAGTTTTATCAGAATGAAGAATTGCTGGCTTTGAACAAAGACGGATTTGTAGGAAAACCTTTGTCGGATGATTTGTGGAATGCAAAAAATCAAATATGGTACGGACAGATGTCCGACGGAGACTATATCGTAGGTTTTTTCAATAAAGAAGATAATGAATATGACCGTACACTCGATTTTTCTGAAATAGGCATTGAGGGCAAGGTAAAAGTGCGTGATTTGTGGAAACATCAGGATGAGGGGGAAGCTGAAGCTTCTTTGAGTTATAAGATTCCCGGGCGTTCTTGTAAGATTGTACGGCTGACAAAATCTGAGTGATAATGAAAGTATAATAAAACAAGTATTGTCTTGTTTGAGAAATTCAGGTAAAAATAATGATATGATAAAGAATTTGAATATGAAACTGTTTTTGATGGCATTGACATTCTTTTTCGGAGGATGCGAGGATAAGGGTACAGGCTGGACACCGGATATGATTCCCGATGATCCCGTGATAACTCCCGGTGATGACGCTGATACGGAAGGAATACATACTTATAATGCCCCTCTCTATTGGAGTGTCTATGAATACTGTTGGAAATTGGAGCGCAGAAATGAAGAATTGGTCAATGCCGGTGGGCAAGGACAGGCTATTGATATGTCTGAAGGTTCCTGGCAGAATATAATCGACTATGTGGCGGAAAATCTGCTTCCTTATGGTTACAATATGATTTGTACAGATGGTTTTATGGCGATGGATGGTACTTCCGAGCCCGATCCTATGGGATATATGACGAAATACGGATCGGTAAAACTGAAGAAACTTTCGGAAATGTGCAAGGCTAAGGGACTGAAATTGGGTGTCTATGACAATCCTTTGTGGATACATGGTCCGGAAGAAACCATTATAGAGGGTACTGATAATATTACCTTCAAGGATTTGCGTTATAAGCAAGGTGAAGATAATGTACTTTATCCTGACGCCGACGATGGCTTCTGGTGGGTAGTAGCAAGTCATAAAGGCGCTGAGGAGTACATCGACGGCTTCTTTAAATATTATAAGAATCTTGGTGTGGACTTTATCCGTATGGACTTTCTTTGTTATTATGAAAACGGGTACGACCGCGGTATGAATGCCATAAAAGGTAAAGGGTACGGACGAGAGAATTATAAGCTTGCTCTGCAATATATTTGTAAGGCTGCAAAGAAATACGGTGTATTTACTTCGTTGGTAATGCCCAATATGCATGAGGACGCGGCTCTGGAGCGCGAGTATGGTAATATGGCGCGTATCGTTGGTGATACGTGGAGCGGTGGCTGGCATCATGTGTCTAATTCCGATCGCGGCAAAGTATTTGAAGATTGGCCCAGTTGTGGCAATATGTTCGATGGCTTTACGCACTGGTCTAAATACTCCGGACGTGGTAAAATGATTATGGACGGTGACTTTATCCGCTTGAATACATTCGGTTCCGATGCGGAAAAGGAAAGTGTCATTTCTCTGCAACTCATGGCGGGCGGTCCGGTAGCGATTGCCGATGTGCCGGGAGATAGTTTTGCCAATTCAGATTTGAAGTTTTGCCAGAACGAAGAAATACTGGCTTTGAATAAGGATGGTTTTGCCGGTAAACCTTTATCCGATGTTTTAAATAGTACGAACAGTCAGATATGGTATGGACAGATGACAAACGGTGACTGGGTGATAGGCCTGTTCAATCGCGAAGATTCCAAGCAGTTTCGTTCGGTGAAATTCTCCGATTTAGGTATTGAGGGTAAGATGAAAGTGCGTGACTTGTGGAAACATGCAGATGAAGGAGAAGCTGATAACTTGAATGTGGAACTTGAGGCGCATGCCTGCAAGATTGTGAGGTTGACCAAACTCTGATTGTCTCACTTATGAATAGATAGAGAAATATGAAAAATACAATTAATATAGTGTTATTTCTACTTCTGGCAGCAGTGGGGAAAGCGCAGAATCTTTTCTCACCGGACGGTAATTTATTACTGAAGACAGTAGTAGAAAGGGGAATTCCCTATTACGAACTTTCTTATAAAGGTAAAGCTGTGCTTGCACCGAGTCGTCTCGGATTGGATATTAAATATGAACGCGGATTAATGAACGATTTCAGTGTGAAATCGGTACAGACGGATTCATTGGACGAATCGTGGAAACCGGTATGGGGTGAGCAATCGCTTATCCGTAACCATTATAACGAAATGCTGCTTACCTTGGAACAAGGTTTCAGCGGGCGCACGTTGAATATACGTTTTCGTCTCTTTAATGATGGTTTGGGATTTCGTTATGAGTTTCCCGAACAACCTACTTTGAATAAGTTCGTTATCAATGAGGAACTGACTCAGTTCAATTTGGCGCATGATTATACGGCTTTTTGTATGCCGGGTGATTATGACACTAATGAGTTTACTTACACCACAGCTCCTCTTTCTCAGATACGTGAAGAGATGTCTAAACAATCCGTGGCCATGAAGTCGTATGAAGCGAAATCGGCGGGTGATTTGATAGTACAGACGCCTCTGATGCTGAAAGGGAGTAACGGATTGTACATTAATATCCATGAAGCTGCTTTGGTGGATTACGCAGCTATGGAATTGAATGTAAATGATAAGTCTTTTTGTTTGACTGCCTGCTTAGTACCGGATAAAAACGGTGATAAAGGTTTCTTGCAAACCCCTTGCTTCTCACCTTGGCGCACAGTGGTAGTAAGTGATGACGCAAGGAATATCCTTGCCAGTAAGCTGATTCTGAATCTGAATGAGCCTTGCGGATATGCAGATACATCTTGGATTAAGCCGATGAAATATATCGGTGTATGGTGGGAGATGTTTATCGGGACAGGGAAAGATTGGGCATACAGCAGTTATAATCGTGCAAAACCGGGAGTGACCGATTATAGCAAACTGACTCCTAATGGGCGTCATGCGGCCAATACCGATAATGTAAAAAGATATATTGACTTTGCTGCCAAACATGGTTTTGCCGCCGTATTGGTGGAGGGATGGAACGAAGGTTGGGAAGACTGGACGGCTTATACTAAAAATCGCCAGTTTAGTTTTACTTCTCCCTATCCGGATTTCGATGTAGATGAATTGCAACGGTATGCCCATGAAAAGGGGGTGCGTGTAATGATGCATCATGAAACGTCTGCCAATGCCGCTGATTATGAACGACAATTGGATGATGCTTTCAAATTTATGGTGAATCATGGTTATAATGCAGTAAAAACGGGTTATGTAGGCCCTATAATTCCGCGTTGCGAATATCATGCTTCGCAATGGATGAATAATCATTATATACATGTGGCAAAGCGCGCAGCGGATTTTAATATTATGGTAAACAGTCACGAAGCTGTACGTCCTACAGGGTTGTGCCGTACTTATCCAAACTGGTTGGCGCAGGAATCTGCCCGTGGAACCGAATTTGAATCAATGGGCGGTAATCCGGTGGATCACACTACTATTTTACCTTTTACCCGTTTAATGGGCGGACCGATGGATTATACTCCGGGTATCTTTCAGGGAGATTTGAGTTATTACGAGAACGGTTATAAAAAGGAGCAGCAGGCACGTACTACACTGGCCCGTCAATTGGCTTTGTATTGTACTATGTATAGTCCGCTCCAAATGGCTGCGGATTTGCCTGAGAATTACGGATGCATTCCAGTTTATCAAGGATGTGGCGGTAGATTGGGATGAAAGCAGGTATTTGGAAGCCGAACCGGGTGATTATATCACTGTAGCACGACGTGCCAAAGGTACAAATAATTGGTTTGTAGGCTGTACGGCCGATGAGAATGGGCATGTATCCAATCTTAAACTTGATTTTTTGATTCCCGGTAAGAAGTATATCGCTACTGTTTATGCCGATGCAAAAGATGCCGATTGGAAGAAAAATCCGCAGGCTTATGTTATTCGCAAAGGGATTGCTACTTCCGAAACCAAACTGAAACTTAGGGCGGCTTCGGGTGGAGGCTATGCCATCAGTTTGATAGAAGTGCAAGATAAAGCAGAATTAAGGAAAATGAAAAGTTTACCAACTAATATTTATTGAAAAATGAAACGAATAGGATTATGTAAATTCAATGCTTTACTTCTCTTGGCAGGACTATGCGTGATGGGCAGTTGTGCCGAAGACGAATTACCGGCACCGATGAAGAAAGCGCGGACTGTGGTAAAACTTACGGCAGATTGGTCGGAATGTTCTTCGGCAGCACCGGCGAAATATATGGTGCGTATAGGCAATGAAACACAGGAAGTAACCGGTAATGTAAATAGTTTTTTATTGCTCTCCACAAGTGATTATGGCATGGTGGCGTATAATGAACCGCAAGGAGTTAGTGTTAACGGTAATATAGCTACCCTGAATGCGGTAGCTACAAGGAGTGAGGGAAGTTCTGTCGTTACAGGTAATCCCGATGATTTGTTTTCTGTTTCGGAGGATTTAGTACAGGATGAACTACTTGCTTTGACAGGAGATACATTGCGGCTGACTGTAAAGATGCAACAGCGTACACGTCAAGTTAATATAACAATGGATACCGATGTGGAGAGTATTAAATCGGTGACAGGTATGCTGGATAATGTAGTTTCGAGTATAGACCTAACTACCGGTGAACTGCTGAGTGTGGCTAAAGCTTCTGTCAGTTTTACTGCGTCACCGGTAGCAGAAGGTGAGGCAAGTATGCGGCTCAAAGGTACTGTGCGTCTATTGGGGGTATCTCAAGAAAAAGCCCAGCGGCAGATAATGACGGTGGAGATAACTAAAGAAGATGAAACAACTGAGACAATAACTACCGACCTTACTGAAGTATTGTCTAAACTTGACGAAGGCGGTAATACGCCGTTGGATATAGAAGGAAGAGGTGGGTTCAACGGTAATGTCATAAATTGGGTTGTGGAAGAAAAAGGAGATTTAGATTGGTTAAAATAATTAAGAACTTTAAAGACTTAAGCAATGAAAAAGAACACATGTTTTGTTATGCTGGCTGCTTTGATGATGGCAGGTTGCAGCAATGAAATAGAAGAACAGGTAATGGATAGCAGACGGGTACCACTGCAAATAAATGGTGATATCAATATGCTGATGACACGTGCGGCAGATGACTATTGGGATGAGAAGGACGCTATCGGTGTGTATATGGTAAGTGCAGAAAATAGCATAGTAGGTGATGTAAGTAATTATCGTTATGTAGTAATTGATAAGAACAATGGTAATTTTTCTCCTGACGGGGAAACTAATACGGCTTATTTTCCCGAAAGTGATGATGTTGTGAATGTAGTGGCTTATTATCCGCAAGGAAATGTAGTTGAAAATAAATTATCGTTGGATTTAGCTAATCAGGATGAGCAGCCACGTATAGATTTAATGTCAGCAAAAGCAGAAGGTGCAAGTAAAAGTACTCCTATTATTAATCTTGGATTTAAACATCGTTTGACTAAACTTTTTTTTGAAATAGAAGGTGATGTCAATACCGATGGTATATATGCTGCAATAGGCAATCAATATACTGATATTCAGTATGATATTTTGAATGATAAGTTGTTGATTGCTGATGGGAGTGAAAAAAAAGACATAGTTATGAAATATTGGAATTTGAGTAATTATCGTTTTACAGAAGCTATTGTGTTACCCAATGAAGAAAACAATAGTGCAGAAGATCGTAAATTGACATTTCAATTGAATGAAAAAATATTTAATGCGACGATTAGTAACAGTACTACATTTGAAGCTGGTAAGAAGTATACTTATAAAGTTAAATTTGAAACAACTCCTTCAGGAAATATAAATGTAAGTATTACAGGAGTAAGCATTAAGAATTGGGACGATGGTGATATAAGTGATGATAATATAATAGTTCCTGGAACATTGAAATTTGATAGATTATACTTGGCAAGTGGTTTCACGGATTGGGGACGGCCGTATGAAATGATGAAAAGCGAAGATGGGAAAACCTTTACTTGGACAGGAAATGTAAAAGATGATAACCAAGAAATAAAATTTGCTCTCCTTCAACAAAGTATTATTGGAGATGTACAATTAATGCCTAATATGAATGGAACAACTAATAAAGAAGTAGAATTAAATGTGGAAATGAATGCATATCCTGTGATATATTATGATAATGAATCCATTAAACGTGATAATAAGTGGGTGATAAAAGAAAAAGGTACATATACTGTCACTGTTAATGTGGAAACTATGAAAGTAGAAGTGGAAAAGTTAGATGTTGTTTATTTGGTTGGAAGTGTTTTATCAGTGGAAGAGGGTGAAAATCAAAACAATGGTTATGATTTGAAAAGAGCTCCCTATTTTACAAAGATAGATAACGATAAATATGAATTGATAATCAACTTGCATGAGGGTGACTTTAAAATACTCTCCAAAATAGAATATACTAATACTAATGATGATTATTATGCTCCTGAGGCAAATACTCCATTTGCAATAGGAAGTAACATGAATGTAGATTGTCGTCAGGAGAATGGTAGAGATTACAAATGGCAAGTAACTGAAGCCCAAACCGGTACTTATAAACTCACTCTGAATACTTCCGAATTGGAAAATGTAACATTAACCGCAGAGAAATTATAATCAGCAACAACTGAATCAACAGGGTGAAATAAAAGTTTTCAGGATTTTATAAAAAGCTTATATCCTCATTCATAAATACATGTCTATATTAACGGAATAATCTATGAATGAGGATATTTTTTGTACTATTAAAAGCCTTTTAATAAAGGCTCATATAGTAAAGGGGCGGGGAGGTATAATCAAGGAATAGATATAGGTTATACAAACTGTCAGTTAGTGATATGAATTCAGATAAATCATACAGATTTATTTATTATTTACTTAAACAGGTACTTTTGAATATGAAACAAACTTTTCAAATGATAGTATTGGTAACTTGTGCGTTGTTTATGGCACTGACGGTGCAAGCGCAGAATGCTACCAAGGTTTACCAACAGGTTTCTCCGGACAATAATGTCCATCTTTCTTTTGAACTGCAAGAAAAAGGCAAACCCTCTTATTCTTTACAATACAAGAAATCTCAGGTTATCAATCCCAGTACCTTGGGCCTTGAACTGAACGGGCAGGAAAGCTTGCAGGAGGGATTTGAAGTAGTAAATACCTCTACATCTTCGTTCGATGAAACTTGGCAACCGGTGTGGGGAGAGAATAAGGATATACGTAATTATTATAACGAACTGCTGGTGGAACTGAAGCAAACATCGACCGGCCGTTTTATGAATCTTCGTTTCCGCGTGTACGACGATGGGATAGGCTTTCGTTACGAATTCCCTCAGCAGAGGAATTTAGTCTATTTCGTTGTCAGGGAGGAACATTCGCAGTTTGCCATGAGCGGTGACCATACTGCATGGTGGATTCCGGGAGATTATGATACACAAGAATATGATTATACGGAGTCTAAACTTTCCGAAATCCGCGGGTTGCTGCAAGGCGCTGTCAGCGGTAATGCTTCGCAGACTGTTTTCTCGCCTACCGGTGTGCAGACTTCCCTTCAGATGAAAACGGCCGAAGGACTTTATATCAATTTGCACGAGGCTGCGTTGGTTGATTATTCATGCATGCATCTTAATCTGGATGATAAGAATTTAATATTCGAATCATGGCTGACTCCGGATGCGGTAGGAAACAAAGCATATATGCAGAGTCCTTGCCATACTCCTTGGCGTACGGTGATGGTGAGTGACGACGCACGGAAGATATTGGCATCGAATCTTATTCTTAACCTGAATGAGCCTTGTAAATATGAAGATACTTCTTGGATTAAGCCGGTGAAGTACATCGGTGTGTGGTGGGAAATGATTGCCGGTGGAAAGCCATGGGCGTATACTTGGGATATTCCTTCGGTGAAACTCGATGAAACGGATTATACCGGGGTGAAACCCAACGGGGTTCATCCGGCTAACAATGCTAATGTAAAGAAGTATATTGATTTTGCCGCCGAACATGGCTTCGACCAAGTATTGGTGGAAGGCTGGAATATTGGTTGGGAAGATTGGTTTGGCAATTCTAAAGATTATGTTTTCGACTTCCAAACTCCTTATCCCGATTTTGATATTAAAATGCTGAATGAATATGCTCATTCAAAAGGGGTGAAACTGATGATGCACCACGAAACATCATCCTCTGTACGTAACTACGAACGGCATATGGAAGCGGCTTATCAGCTGATGAATAAATATGGATATAACTCGGTCAAGAGTGGTTATGTGGGGAATATGATTCCCCGCGGAGAACATCATTACGGACAGTGGCTTAATAATCATTATCTGTATGCTGTGACTGAAGCTGCGAAGCATCGTATCATGGTTAATGCCCATGAGGCAGTACGTCCTACGGGACTTTGCCGCACGTATCCAAACCTGATTGGTAATGAGTCTGCCAGAGGTACGGAATACGAGGCTTTTGCCGGTAACAAACCTTTTCATACCACTGTGCTTCCGTTTACTCGTCTGCAAGGCGGCCCGATGGATTATACCCCTGGTATTTTCGAAATGGATATGAATAAATTGAATCCCAATAGTCATTCTCATGTAAACTCCACCCTTGCGCGTCAACTGGCATTGTATGTCACTATGTATAGCCCTTTGCAAATGGCTGCCGACCTTCCGGAGAATTACGAACGTTTTATGGATGCTTTTCAGTTCATCAAGGATGTAGCGGTAGATTGGGATGAAAGCCGTTATCTTGAAGCCGAACCGGGACGTTATATTGTGGTTGCCCGTAAGGCTAAGGGAACGGATAATTGGTTTGTAGGCTGCACCAGTAACGAGGACGGTCATATTTCAGCATTGAAGTTGGACTTCCTTGATAAGGATAAGAAGTATATTGCCACTGTCTATGAAGACAGTAAGGATGCCCATTATCGAACTAATCCTCAAGCTTATACCATTCGGAAAGGAATTGTGTCGGCCAAATCTGTATTGAAAATGAAAGCAGCGCCGGGTGGCGGTTATGCTATCAGTATCATGGAAGTTACGGATAAGGCTGCAATGAAAGGAGTGAAGAATCTGAAATAATATTTTAATTGAAACATTGAATGCCCAATGAATGGACTTAAGAAATCTTCTTCTCAAAAGAAACCCTTGCAACAAGGGTTTCTTTTGAATTTTAAAAAGGGGAAAACAATTATTTGTTTAGTTGCCCTACTAATGCTGGCAACCGCAAAGACTTCAGCGTCCGATAATAATCCGGTTGCCAATCCTGAAGCGGTGGTGATTTGCGGAAAAGCGCGCTTCACTGTTCTTACACCGGAAATGATTCGTATTGAATACAGTGCTAAAGGTATATTTGAGGACCAAGCTACGTTTACCGTAACCAATCGTAGGCTGAAGGTGCCACGTTTCAGGAAGAGGGAAGACAATACGTATTTGTATATAGTTACCGATAAGGTAAGGTTGAAATATCGCAAAAGTACAAATCCGGTGACAACTCCTGCGTCTCCTGAAAATCTGACCATAACTATCGATAACAATGGATGTGAGTCTGTGTGGTATCCCGGTAAATCAGATTCGTTGAATCTTAAAGGTACCTGCCGCACTCTTGACGGAAGTAATGGAGATAATAAGCGTGCCGAAATGGAGAACGGATTGATATCACGTTCCGGATGGGCTGTCATAGACGATTCATGGGCTGCCATACGCTCTGACGGTGGGCGTTCTTATGCTCTCCGGCCCAATGCGGATATGGAGTTTGACTGGTGGGCGGAACGCTCCGATACGGATGCTCTTGACATCTATTATCTGGGTTATGGTAATGATTATAAGAAAGCTATTTCCGACTACACTAAAATTGCGGGTAAGATACCATTGCCGCCCGATTATGTATTCGGATATTGGTATAGCAAATACTCTGCTTATTCGGCAGATGACTACCGCCGGATTATGTCTGAAATCGAGGATAATAAGATTCCTGCCGATGTAATGATTCTGGATATGGATTGGCACTGGAACGTAGGAAATGGACAATCCGGAGATAAAGGTGGTTGGACAGGATGGTCGTGGAATACCAATCTGATTCCGAATCCTAAGGGCTTGCTCCGGGATATCCATGATAATAATTTTAAGATTGCCCTTAATCTTCATCCTGCCGACGGTATAAACAAGAATGAATCGCCTGTCTATTTCGCGGCAATGAACTCGGAACTTAACGGTAAGTATCTTAACGACAAAAAAGATAATATCTCTTGGAGCATTGACTATACGGATTTTACAAAATCATTCTTTAAAAATATCATCCGTAATCACGAAAGTGAGGGAGTTGACTTCTGGTGGATTGACTGGCAGCAACATCTTACAAGCAATGATACTTACGGATTGAGTGAAACATTCTGGTGCAATCATATATTCTTTAACGATATGGTGAGAAAACGTACAGACCGCAGACCTGTAATTTTCCACCGTTGGGGAGGCTTGGGCAGCCATCGTTATCAGATTGGTTTTTCGGGCGATGCTCTTATAAACTTTCAGACTCTTGGCTTCCAACCTTATTTTACGGCTACAGCTTCGAATGTAGGGTATGGCTATTGGGGGCACGATCTTGGCGGACATGCGTTCACAGATGAGAGTATTGTAAATGATCCGGAACTTGTACTTCGTTGGATACAATTCGGAGTGTTTACACCGATTTTCCGTACACATGCGACAAACGATGCACGCATAGAACGTCGAATTTGGAAGTTTGATAATTTTCCGACGATGCTTGAGGCGGTACGGCTTCGCTACTCGCTTTTTCCCTATCTCTACACTATGGCCCGTAAAGCTTATGATACCGGTATATCTGTTTGCCGTCCTCTGTATTATGAATATCCGGATAGTGAGGAAGCTTATGTCTATGAGAACGAGTATTTTTTCGGTGATGATATCCTTGTAGTTCCTATTACTGAAGCTGCTGTTGATGGTATCAGTGCCAAGGAAATCTGGTTTCCTGAAGGAAAATGGTGGAGCGTATCTACCAATGAACTTATTGAGGGACCGTGTAAAAAGGTTATGAATTTCACACACGAGCAAATACCCTATTTTTTCAGACAAGGGGCTATCATACCCTACAACCCTCCTACTGTAATGAATGTTACCGAACGTCCGGATAATCTAATCCTGAATATTGTAGCCGGTTCTGATGGTGAAAGTTCTTTATATGAAGACAGTGGAAATAATAGTGATTATGCCACTATGTACTCTACAACAGCTCTGAAACAAATAGCTGATGGAAATAGAGGTAAGTATATTATTTCTGCACGTCGGGGTAATTATAAGGGTGGCGCGTCTGTACGTTCATATACGTTGCGGATATTTGATACTGCCGCACCCGTATCCGTAAAGGTGAACGGTAATACTGCTGTATCGTATGTTTATGACAAAGATAAAAGATGTACTACGGTCGAGGTTCCTGCCATAAAATGCTCCACAGGAGTTAAAGTTGAAGTTATCTATTCGAAAGAATAGATAACTTCAAATCTGTTTTTGAATACGTTATTGTCGAAAGATATTTTTCGGCAGTTGCATTTTTTATAATGTTCGCTTTTGCGCGGACAGTTGTTCGGAAATGAACACAGCTTTGTTTTAGATAATCGTTGATTTTCAGTTGTTTATAAGTTTGGCACAGCAATTGACTATATATAGCCGAAGGCGCTCGGCAAAGAAAGCCTGAATAACTCAAACTAATAATAACAATAAAAACATAACGATTATGAAGACAAATGTAATTCTTAAGGCAGTGGTAATGGTAGCGTAGTAATGGCAAGCGTATTAAACTTCTCTGCGAATGCAATGAATCCTACGGATTACGTAAAGAACGAGGAAATGAGCGGCGAACTGGTAACAGCCCGGACAATCTTCCGTAATGAGGATGGTTATTTATTCCGTCACCTGCGTTATACTTATGGCTATGACAATGAGAGTCGTGTAATCAGCAAAGAAGCTTCCAAATGGGACAGTGTAAAAGAAGCGTGGGTTCCTTACTTTAAGCTGAATATCGAATATACGGGTGATGAGGTTTCTTTGAGCTATGCCCGTTGGAACTCCAAGGACAATGCTTACAATGATAATATTGAAACCAGCGTTTACGAACTGAATCACAATGACGCTACTTTGATGCTGGCAAGTGTGAAATGAGACATACAGGCATAAAAAAAGGAGTACCGCTGTACTCCAACCTTTGTTAACCTTAAATCTAATACTATGAAAAACACATTGCAAAGGTACGGACTTTTGGGAAATCTCCAAATAAAACAAATAAAAAAGTGTGTTTTATAACACGTTTTAGCAAAAATACCCACTTTGTTAAGGCTTACTAAGGATTTAAACCCTCTACATACGTATTTTCTAAAAAAGGATTATCTTTGTCCTGCTTAATCAAATTACATTAAAACTCTAAACAGATACCGCTGTGAACGAAGATATTGTCCTTACCCCGATGATGAAACAGTTCCTTGATTTGAAGGCGAAACATCCCGATGCCGTCATGCTGTTTCGTTGTGGCGACTTCTATGAGACTTATTCCACCGATGCTATTGTAGCTTCTGAAATTTTAGGCATTACCCTGACAAAGCGTGCCAATGGCAAAGGGAAAACGATTGAAATGGCCGGTTTTCCTCATCATGCGCTCGATACGTATCTGCCCAAGCTGATACGTGCAGGCAAGCGCGTAGCCATTTGCGACCAGCTGGAAGACCCGAAGCTCACCAAGAAACTGGTGAAACGCGGTATCACCGAGTTGGTAACACCGGGTGTGTCCATTAACGACAACGTACTGAATTACCGGGAAAACAACTTCCTTGCCGCCGTTCACTTCGGTAAAGGCGCTTGCGGCGTGGCATTTCTGGACATCTCTACGGGTGAGTTCCTGACCGCCGAAGGGCCTTTCGACTATGTGGACAAGCTGTTGAATAACTTTGCTCCGAAAGAAGTGCTTTTTGAACGTGGCCGTCGGGGAATGTTTGAGGGTAACTTCGGCAGCAAGTTCTTTACATTCGAGCTGGAAGACTGGGTATTTACGGAAACCACCGCCCGCGAGAAGCTGCTGAAACACTTTGAAGTAAAGAATTTGAAAGGATTCGGCGTGGAACACCTCAAGAACGGTATCATTGCTTCGGGGGCTGTCTTGCAGTACCTCATTCTGACGCAGCATACGCAGATAGGGCATATCACTTCGCTGGCGCGCATAGAAGAAGACAAATACGTCCGCCTGGATAAGTTTACGGTGCGCAGCCTGGAGCTGATGGGCAGTATGAACGACGGCGGCAGCAGCCTGTTGAACGTGATAGACAAAACTATCAGTCCGATGGGAGCCCGTCTGTTGAAGCGCTGGATGGTGTTCCCCCTGAAAGATGTGCAGCCCATTAATGAGCGATTGAACGTAGTGGAGTATTTCTTCCGCCAACCCGACTTCAAGGAACTGATTGAAGAGCAGTTGCATTTGATAGGTGACCTGGAACGTATCATCTCCAAAGTAGCCGTGGGGCGTGTCTCTCCCCGTGAGGTGGTTGCCTTGAAAGTAGCCTTGCAGGCAATCGAGCCTATTAAGGAAGCCTGTATGGATGCCGATAACGCCAGTCTGAACCACATTGGTGGGCAACTGGACATCTGCCGCGCCATTCGTGACCGCATCGATAAGGAAATCAACAACGATCCCCCGTTGCTCATCAATAAAGGCGGCGTGATAAAATCCGGCGTGAATGCCGAGCTGGACGAGTTGCGTCAGATAGCTTATTCCGGTAAGGACTATCTTTTGAAGGTACAGCAGCGGGAGAGCGAACAGACGGGGATTCCCAGCTTGAAGATAGGTTATAACAATGTGTTCGGTTACTATATCGAAGTGCGCAATGTGCACAAAGATAAAGTGCCGCAAGAATGGATTCGCAAGCAGACGCTGGTCAATGCCGAACGCTACATTACGCAGGAATTGAAAGAGTACGAAGAGAAGATACTCGGCGCCGAAGACAAAATACTGGTACTGGAAACACAGCTTTACACAGAGCTGGTACAATCGCTGAACGAGTTCATTTCCGCCATTCAGATTGATGCGAACCAGATAGCGCGTCTGGACTGTCTGCTTTCCTTTGCCACCGCGGCCCGCGAAAACAATTATATCCGTCCCGTAATCTCCGACGACGAGGTGCTGGAAATACGCCAGGGACGTCATCCGGTCATCGAAAAGCAGCTTCCGATAGGCGAGAAGTACATAGCGAACGATGTAATGCTGGACAGCAGCACGCAGCAGATAATCATCATTACCGGTCCCAATATGGCGGGTAAGTCGGCGTTGCTCCGTCAGACCGCTTTGATTACGCTTATGGCGCAAATCGGTAGCTTTGTTCCGGCCGAAAGCGCGCATATCGGTTTGGTGGACAAGATATTTACCCGTGTGGGAGCCAGCGATAACATCTCCGTAGGCGAGTCTACGTTTATGGTGGAGATGAACGAGGCGGCGGACATATTGAACAACCTTTCTTCCCGCAGTCTGGTGCTCTTCGACGAATTGGGGCGCGGTACTTCTACTTACGACGGTATTTCCATTGCGTGGGCCATTGTGGAGTATATCCACGAACATCCGCGCGCCAAAGCGCGCACGCTCTTCGCCACGCACTACCATGAACTGAATGAGATGGAAAAGTCCTTCAAGCGTATCAAGAACTATAACGTGTCGGTGAAGGAAGTCGACAATAAGGTCATTTTCCTGCGCAAATTGGAACGCGGCGGCAGTGAGCACTCCTTCGGTATCCATGTAGCCAAAATGGCGGGTATGCCCAAAAGTATCGTGAAACGCGCCGGTGATATATTGAAACAGCTTGAAAAGGACAACCGCCAGCAAGGCATCGCGGCCAAGCCGATGGTTGAAGTGGGAGAGACGCGCGGCGGCATGCAGCTCAGTTTCTTCCAGCTCGACGACCCGGTGTTGTGCCAGATACGCGACGAGATACTGAACCTGGATGTGAACAACCTGACACCGCTCGAAGCGCTGAACAAGCTGAATGACATCAAGCGGATAGTCAAAGGAAAGTAACCTGCGATGTAAGTCGGGTTTCAAAGAATGAAACAAAAATTTCTCCTGAGGGAACGGTTTGTTTCCCCGTGAGAAACTCTTTGTTTCACGTAGCGGAACAAGAAATATCAAGGCATGGAACTTTCAGTTTCCTTAGGTGGAACTGTCGGTTTCATGCCTTGATACTTTTTTATTGTTGCGGAGTTCTTATTTTCCTGCCGTTTTCTTGCCGTGGAAACACATGAAGTACACTCCGATAAGTATGAACGGAATGCTGAGCCATTGCCCCATATTCAGCGTCATTGCGCTTTCAAAATCCACCTGATCCTCTTTCAGGAACTCGATGAAGAAGCGGAATACGAATATTTCAGTCAGGCAGAGGCCGAAGAAGAAACCGCGGTGGTAGGGTAGGGTAGCGCCGGTTTGCACTGCGGTGGACTTGGCTTTGGTGGTGCTGAAGTCCGTTTCGAGCTTGTTTTCCTGCTGCTTTTGTCCGCGCCTGTACAGGTAGACCATGCCCAGAAAGAAGATGAAGTAGGCGATTGCCTCGTAGAGCTGTGCCGGATGGCGGGGCAGCATATCCACCCGTTCAAAGACGAAAGCCCAGGGCACATCGGCCGGCTTGCCGATAATCTCGGAGTTCATCAGGTTGGCAAGGCGGATGCAACAGGCGGTGACAGGTGTGGCTACGGCTATCATGTCCAGCACATCCATATAGTGCATCTTGGTTTTGCGGCAGTACATCCAGAGGGCGATAATCAGTCCCAGCGTACCGCCGTGACTGGCAAGCCCTTCGTAACCGGTAAACTTCCAGCCGCCGTCCGGCAGGAACTTCACGGGAAGTATCATTTCCCAGAAGTGATTCAGGTAATAATCCGGCTGGTAGAACAGACAGTGCCCCAGTCTCGCTCCTACCAGGATGCCGAAGAAGCAGTAGAAGAACAACGGTTCGAATGTCTTTTCGTCGATTTTCCGGTCGTGGTACTGGCGGTGTACTATTACGTAGGCAAGAGCGATGCCTACCACCCATAACAGGCCGTAATACCGGATTGGAAGGCTGCCGAAAAGGTTGAACAGTTCCGGGTTGGGATTCCAGTTGATAGAGAGGAGAGTCAGCATATTCATAAGCAATTTAAGTTAGTTTATATCTTTGTTTTCGTCCTTCGGAACGTAGCGCAGAATCTGCTCTTTTTGTGTATTGCACGGAAGAGGTTCTGCGCTACGCTCCGGAAGACGGAAACTGTATAAGATGGTGAGGCAAAGGTATAAAATTATTTGAATTTCTCCGCTACCATTCTGTATGTAGGGATGTCGATATTCTGTTCTTCGGCTGCCGCAATCATGTCGAAAAGCAATCCCTGCACTTCGCTTTGGTGGCCGCGCGCCATGTCTTTTTGCATGGAAGCGGTGCTTTCGGGGGCAAGCTTGTCGATTACCTTGAGGTTGTACGCTACGATATCTTCCTCGAACCCGATGCCCAGTTTCCGCCCCAAGGCCGCGCTTTCCTGCGAAAGCCCGATGAAGGTGTCGCGTACTTTGCCGGGCTTCTGCACTTCGCCCATAGGCACGTCGTAGTAAGCTCCGGTAACGGCCATGGCCGAGATGAAAGACCATTTGACGAAGGTGTCGCGGTTGATGTCGGAAGATATGTCGGCCTTGATGCCGCTTTCCTGCAAATCCCGCTGTATGGCTGCCAATGTTTCACGGGAAACAATGGTGTCTTTGTGTGCCCCGTAAACCAACCGGAATATCTTGCCCATTTGCGTGATTTCGCCTTTGCCGGATACGAATCCTACGATGTAGATGCAGCCGTCCAGTACCGTGACGCCGGGAACCAGCCGCTGGATGCGCGGACCTGTGCCATAGACGTTCAGGATGGGGATTACTACCGTGTCCTTGTGTGCGGCGTGCCTGATTAATTCCGTAATGGAATCTACGGAATACCCTTTGACGCATACGAAAATAACGTCTGCCTTGTAAGCGTCCGCCGAAGAGGCGAGGGCGGCATATTCCTCTGCCGTATAAGCCGGAACGGCCAATGTATGCTCGCCTTTTAAATCGGAATGTAACTTCAATCCGTTTTCACGTAAGGCGGCAAGATGTCCGCCACGGGCAATACAGGTGACATCCTTTCCGGCGAGAGCGAGAAATGCGGCTATTGAACCGCCTACGCCGCCGGTTCCTGCAATGAGATACTTCAGGTTGTTATTTTTCATTTGTAGCGTATCTTTAGAAGATTAATTATTTCTGTATTTCTGTCAGCATCCTCTCAATCAGTTCTTGCGGGGAGAAATGCAGTTTTGAAAAAGCAAACCATTTTTTTCCAAGATCTTTCAAGGAAGCCCCTATGTGGAAAACTTCGGAGTCTATGATGAGGAAACGGTCATGAGACTGCTTGTATTCATGGATGGCTATTGCCGGATATTCAGCATTGTGTCGTTGCAGGTCCAATTGCAACTGTTTGGTGAGTTTGGCTGTATATACAGTAGCTTCCACTTTTTCATTTCTCTTACTAAGTATCATAAGGGTATTTTCATCAATATAATTGTCAATGAGAACAATTGTCTTTTGGGCTGATTTTATCAGATTAGAGGCGAAAACATAGGCATCGAAGATTTGTCCTTCAAAAAAGATACCTTCTACGGGTGGAAGGGCGGTACGGACAAAGAAATCTATTTTTTCTTCTATTTGCCCGATACGTTGTTCGTGTTTCGGTAAATCATTGTTTATTCTTTGCTCGATGTTGTTTAGCCGTTTATTAATCGAATATCCTCTCAGCAGGTATTCTTTTAATATTTTGTTTGCCCAACATCTGAAAGAGGTTGCATTTTTACTATTGACACGATATCCTACGGATAAAATCGCATCAAGATTATATATCTTGGTTTTATAGGTTTTGCCGTCCGCAGCAGTTAGTTCCAAAATGGAACATACTGAATTTTCTTCCAATTCATTGCTGTTGAAGATATTTTTCAGATGTTTGGTAATGGCTTGTCTGCCGGTACCGAATAATTCTGCAATTTGTGCTTGCGTGAGCCAAACTGTTTCGTTTTCTAATCGCACTTCGAGCTTGAAGGTTGTTTCTGGCTGATAAAGTACTATTTCTCCTTGCTGTTCCATAAATTTTAGGAGTAAAAAGGATGATTATTGAATTGTCTCGAAATGCCGAATTCAGCTTTATGATTGAGGATGTCGAAATTTTTGATTGCTACATCATTGGCCCTGCCCAAAACATATAGTTTGTCATTCATTTCGACATACCCTCTTCCTGTTATTTTTATACGTTGAAGCGGAAGTGCATGATGTCTCCGTCCTGCACCACGTATTCCTTGCCTTCCACGCCCAGTTTTCCGGCTTCGCGCACGGCGGCTTCACTGCCATACTTAATGTAGTCTTCGTACTTGATGACTTCTGCACGGATAAATCCTTTCTCGAAGTCGGTGTGGATAACACCGGCGCATTGCGGGGCTTTCCAGCCTTTGCGGTAGGTCCATGCCTTTACTTCCATTTCGCCGGCGGTGATGAAGGTTTCGAGGTTCAGCAGGCTGTAGATAGCTTTAATCAACCGGTTGCAACCGCTTTCTTTCAGGCCGAGGTCTTCGAGGAACATCTGCTTTTCTTCGTAAGTTTCCAGTTCGGCGATGTCGGCTTCGGTCTGTGCGGAGATGATGATGAGCTGGGCATCTTCGTCTTTGATAGCCTCGCGCACCTGCTCTACGTATTGGTTGCCGGTGGCGGCGCTGGTGTCGTCTACGTTGCAGACGTAGAGTACCGGTTTCGTGGTGAGCAGGAACATCTGTTTGGCGCATTGCTCCTCGTCATCGTTCTGAGGTATTACGGTGCGGGCACTCTGTCCCTGTTCCAATGCATCTTTGTAGCGGAGCAGGAGTTCGTACTCTACTTTCGCCATTTTATCTCCGCCAACTTTGGCTATCTTCTCTACACGCTTGATGCGGTTTTCTACCGTATCGAGGTCCTTGAGCTGGAGTTCGGTATCGATGATTTCCTTGTCGCGCACCGGATCTACGCTTCCGTCCACGTGTACGATGTTGCCGTTGTCGAAGCAACGCAGCACATGGATAATGGCGTCGCACTCGCGGATGTTGCCCAGAAACTGGTTGCCCAGTCCTTCACCTTTGCTGGCGCCTTTCACCAGTCCGGCAATATCGACAATGTCGCATACGGCGGGTACGATGCGTCCCGGATGAACGATTTCGGCAAGTTTGGTCAGTCGCTCGTCAGGCACGGACACCTGACCCATTTGGGCGTCGATAGTACAAAAAGGAAAGTTTGCCGCCTGTGCCTTTGCACTGGACAGACAGTTGAAAAGAGTGGATTTCCCTACGTTGGGCAGTCCCACTATACCTGCTTTTAATGCCATAAATATATCTTGTTTTTTAATTATTATTCAATTAATTGGCTGCAAAGATAGTCTTTTATCTTTTCTCTTCTTCGAACATGCGGTGAAAAATGCTTTTCAGACGCACCTCATCCGCTATGATGCTTTGCAGTTCTTTCAGCCTTTCGGCGTTCTTTGAGTCGGGAAGCCAAAGTTTAAGGTAGCCGCCGGGTGCGTACTTTTCCATCAGATGTTTGTGAAAACGTTGGTAGTGCCATGCTTCGTCCGCCGCAGGATTTTGTTTCAGTCCGTACTGTACGGTACGGCGCAGGGTGGTGTCTGTGTCGATGATACGGTCGGCTTCGGCCACGATTTTGCCGTAGATGCTGCGCGGCTCATGGTTGCTGGATGCCCGGTGGTCTTCCACGGCTTCCCGCATGATTGCTATCTCCTCTTTGCCGAACCATTGCAGAAGGTTGCTGTCGGCGGCTATGATTTCTCCCGAAACAAGGTGATGCGTGGCGCGGTCGCGGCAAAGCCCTGTGTCGTGATAGGCTGCTATGGTGTAGACAAGACGTTCGTCTGCCTGGGGGTAGAGCTTGGCAAGAGCGAGGCTTTCGTTAATGACTGTTTGTACATGCGAACGGTTGTGTGCCTTGTCGAAGTGTTCGTATCGGGGGATAATCTCCGTTTCGATGTAGTGGATAAGGTTTTGAGGTATCATGCTTCTATGTTTTTACTGGAAAGCAAAAATACAAAAAGAGCCGGAACAAATACATTCCGGCTCTTCAGTTTATGAAAAGGTTTTGGGTTATTATTAGTAGAGTATCTTTATGAGAGAAAATGAATGGATTACATATTGGGATTATCCATTGTTATTGTCATTTCAGGGATAAGAATATAGGTATTCTTCTTATTGCTCCATTTATAATAAGTAGTAGTTATGGATTTACCTTGATAGGCATAGCGGATGCACATGTCATGAGTCCATGCGTTTTTTACGGCATTCCATTTCAACGCTTCGCTTTCTGTTATACGCTTTTGGTCATCGTATTTATAATTGTACTTCATATAGTTGGCAAGCGTACTGCCATCCATCTTGTAAACAGTTTCGGCAACTTTCATTCCATTTACTTCTTCCGAATTGTAAATAAGGTTACTTTTGTTGTCTGCTGACGCATTCATTCCACACACAAAAAGAAAAGAGAATAAAATCAAAGTTTTTAAAGTTTTCATGATTTATGTTTTTTAGAGTATTACTTACTATTTTCTATCATATATTTCTTAAAATCGCTGCAAAGGTACGCATATAATTTACATAAATAAAATATATGACTAATATTTTATCAAATTGTCAAAAACAACAAGGATGATATGCTTTCTTTTTGGAGCGGTTTGTGAATAAAAAATATCCGGCAGCAAAGGTGCCGGATATTCTGATGAGCAAACTGTATTTTAAAGCGATTGCTTCTGTTGCTTTCTGATTGTAAGTTAAATAAAGTTATCGAGCGGATTAGTGCGCTTCCAGCCAGTTCTTTCCCCACCCGAAATCGGCTTTCAAGGGTACCAGCATGCGATATGCCCGTTCCATCTCTTCGATTACAATTTTTTGTATAATCTCTTTTTCTGCCTCGGGAACGCTGAAATTCAGTTCGTCATGGACCTGTAAAATCATCTTTGCTTTCAGATTGTTACTTTGAAGGCGCTGGTAGATGAGCGACATGGCTACTTTGATAATGTCGGCAGCACTTCCCTGAATGGGAGCGTTAATGGCATTGCGCTCTGCATAACCGCGTACTACGGCATTCCGTGAGTTGATGTCGGGCAGGAAGCGCTTGCGGTGGAAGATGGTTTCCACATATCCGTTTTCGCGCGCCACCTGTATGCTTCTGTCCATGTATTCCTTGACTTGCGGGTAGGTTTCAAAATACCCGTCTATCAGTTCTTTGGCTTCCTGACGGGGAACGTTCATACGCTCCGCCAGCCCGAAGACAGAGATGCCGTAGATGATGCCGAAGTTGGCTGTCTTGGCTTTGCGGCGCATATCGGCGGTTACGTCATTAATATCCACCTTATATATTTTGGCGGCAGTGGCGGCATGAATGTCATAACCGCTGAGGAAGGCATCAATCATATTCTTGTCCTGGCTCAGATGTGCCATGATGCGCAGTTCGATCTGCGAGTAGTCGGCAGAGAAGAACTCGCATCCGTCATCGGGAATGAAGGCTTTGCGGATTTCCTTGCCGTCCTCGTCACGAATGGGTATGTTTTGCAGGTTCGGATTGCTTGAGCTGAGTCGTCCGGTAGCGGTTACCGCCTGGTTAAACGAGGTATGGATACGTCCCGTATGCGGATTTATCAGCTGGGGCAATGCATCGATGTAGGTACTTAGCAGCTTTTTCAGTCCGCGGTATTCAAGTATCTTACCGATGATTGCGTGTTTGTTCCGAAGGCTCTCGAGTACTTCCTCGGAAGTGACATACTGTCCGGTCTTGGTTTTTTTGGCTTTCTCTACGATTTTGAGTCTGTCAAACAACACTTCGCCTACCTGCTTGGGTGAGCCGATATTGAAGGTTTCGCCACCTGCCAGTGCATAGATTTCTTTTTCAATCTCCTGCAGGCGGAGCGTGAAATGCTCGGACGATTGTTTAAGCGCTTCCGTATCGATACGCACTCCGTTGCTTTCGATGTTGACGAGCACCGGTACGAGCGGCATCTCTATTTCGTAAAAGAGATGTTCGGCAGCGTGCTCTTTCAGTTCTTTTTCGAGTACGTTCTTCAGTTTCAGTGTAACGTCCGCATCTTCGCAAGCGTAGCGGTATACGTCTTCCGGCGGAAGGTCGCGCATGTTCTTTTGGTTCTTGCCTTTGGCTCCTATAAGTTCGTCGATGTGGATGGTCTGGTAGTGCAGATAGATTTCGGCAAGGTAGTCCATATTGTGCCGGAGCTCCGGTTGCAATACATAATGGGCAAGCATGGTGTCGAAAAGTTTTCCTTTTACCTGTACTCCGTAGTTTTGAAGGACAATCATATCGTACTTGATATTTTGTCCTACTTTCATGGAATTTTCATTTTCGTAAAGAGGGCGGAACTCATTGACGATTTTTAACGCTTCGTCACGATTTGCCGGAACGGGTACATAGTAAGCCCGGTTTTCGGCATCACTGAAGCTCATTCCCACTAGTTCCGCTTCCATCGGTTCGGTTCCGGTGGTTTCCGTATCTATTGAGAGAATTTCTTTTGTAAGTAACTTTTGAATAATTTTCTTTCTTTTCTCTTCTGTATCAATCAGTTGATAGTCTACATCGAGCGTTTCTAAGCGCGTGAGAATCGAATTTTTTGCATCACCCGTCCCGTTGTCCGCAAAATTTGCAAACAAATCGCCTTGAACCGGAGCGTTGTTTCCGGAAGTTGTGCCGTCGGTGGGTTGGGCAAACAAAGTTCCCGCATAAGGATCGGGCGAAGCGGAACTGGAAGAAGAGGGAAGGGGAGAGCCTGTCTTTTTCAGGACACGGTCGATGAGGGTACGAAATTCCAGCTCTTCAAAAATCTTGCGGAGCTCTTCTTCGTTCGGCTCTTCGCGGACGAGTGTGTTCATGTCGAGCTTGATAGGTACGTCCACTTTGATGGTTGCAAGGAATTTGGAGAAAGCAATCATTTCCCGGTTTGCCTCTACTTTGGTTTTAAGCGCACCTTTCAGCCGGTCGGTATGGGCAAGCAGGTTTTCGATGCTGCCGAATTCAGCCACCAACTTTTGTGCGGTTTTCTCTCCCACGCCCGGACAGCCGGGGATGTTATCGGAAGAGTCGCCCATCAGTCCCAGCATGTCGATGACTTGCTCTGTGGACTGAATATCGAACTTCGCTTTTATCTCCTCGATACCCATGACTTCGAATCCGCCACTGTGTTTGGGGCGGTACATGAATACATTCTCCGATACCAGTTGGCCATAGTCTTTGTCGGGCGTCATCATGTAAGTGACAATACCTTGTCTGCCGGCTTCGGTGGCAAGCGTGCCTATTACGTCGTCGGCTTCATAACCGGGCACTTCCAGGATAGGAATGCGGTAGGCACGGATAATATCCTTTATAATAGGTACGGAAAGACGGATAGCCTCGGGAGTCTCTTCCCGTTGCGCTTTGTATTGTTCGTAAGCCTCGTGGCGGAATGTAGGTCCCGAAGGGTCGAAAGCTACTCCTATATGTGTGGGATTTTCCTTTTTCAGCACCTCTTCCAGAGTGTTTACAAACCCCAGAATGGCGGAAGTGTTGAATCCTTTGGAGTTGATTCGCGGATTTTTGATGAACGCGTAATAAGCACGGTATATCAATGCGTAGGCATCAAGCAAGAAAAGTTTATCGGTTGAATTCATATATTTATCCTTTTTTTCATGGTAAAAGTACAAAAAAATACCGTATTAACCGTTTTATTACTATTTTTGTGCTCAAATAGCGATGTATGGACAGTATATCCTTCATAAAATCCCCGATTTCTGCGGAGTTGGAAGACTTCAAAAAGCATTTTGATAGTTGCCTTTCCAGTTCTAACCTTTTGCTGAACAGCGTGATTGCGCATATACGGCAGAAGAATGGGAAGATGATGCGCCCGATTCTGGTTTTGCTTGCGGCGAAGCTGTACAATGAGATTTGTCCGGCAACGCTTCATGCTGCGGTTGCTTTGGAGCTGCTGCATACGGCAAGCCTGGTGCACGATGATGTGGTGGACGAGAGTACCGAACGCCGGGGGCAGCTCTCCGTGAATGCCGTTTTTAATAATAAGGTGGCGGTGCTTACGGGAGATTATTTACTGGCAACGGCTTTGGTGGAAGTGGGGATGACGCGCAATTACGGCATTATCGATATTGTTTCGAAGTTGGGACAGGATTTGGCGGAAGGGGAGCTGTTGCAGCTTTCCAATGTCAGCAATCCCGAATATTCCGAGGATATTTACTTTGATGTCATCCGCAAGAAGACGGCCGTACTGTTTGCCGCGTGCATGAAAGCGGGTGCGCTTTCGGTGGGAGCTGGCGATGAAAAGGCGGAATATGCACGTCTCTTTGGCGAATACATCGGTCTTTGCTTTCAAATCAAGGATGATATATTCGATTACTACGAAAGCAAGGAAATCGGCAAACCTACCGGCAATGATATGCTGGAAGGAAAGCTGACCTTACCTGCACTTTATGCCCTTAATTCAACCCGCGACAAGCAGGCGCAGGAGATTGCCGCGAAAGTAAAGAGCGGAACGGCTACAACTGATGAAATAGCCCGATTGATCGAGTTTTCCAAGGCAAACGGCGGCATTGAATACGCTACGAAAGTTATGATTGAGTTTAAGGAAAAGGCGCTTTCGTTATTAGCTTCCATGGAAGATACGGATGTCAAGAAAGCGCTTGTTTGCTATCTTGATTACGTAGTGGAACGCGAAAAATAAGTTTGTTTTTTATACAATAAAGACGGAATATCTATCAAAGTTTCTTTTATATCCCGTCATTCAAAAACGAAGCGAAGAACCTTTTCTCCTTATATAGAGAGCAGGTTCTTCGCTTTGTTTTATATAACGGATATATCAACCGTATTCCTCTTAAAAGAATTTCATTTCTTCGCCTTTGATTTCCGACAGCAGGAGATTTGCCAGACGGCTGGTTCCCAAACGGAACAATCCGTTGTTCAGCCATTCTTCGCCCAGCACTTCTTTTACAATGGTGTAGTAGATGAGCGCATCGTTTACGCAGTTGATGCCTCCTGCCGGTTTGAAACCTATCTTGTTGCCCGTCAAAGCATGGTATTCCTTAATAGCCTGACACATTACGTAGGCTGCTTCCGGAGTGGCGGCAGGCTGCTGCTTGCCGGTGGAAGTCTTGATGAAATCGGCTCCGGCATACATGGATAGGATAGAGGCCTTTTTGATATTGGCTGCCGTTTTCAGCGCGCCTGTCTCCAGGATAACCTTCAGGTGATGCTCCTTGCAGGTGGCTTTCAGCTCCTGTATCTCATCGCACATGGTTTCATAGTCGCCGCTTAGGAACTTTCCTACGGAGATTACGATGTCTATCTCATCCGCGCCTTCCATGATTGCCATGGCGGTTTCGGCTACTTTTACTTCTATGAAAGTCTGTGAAGAGGGGAAACCTGCCGATACGCAGGCTATCTTTACGTCTTCCACTTCCAGCGTATCCTTAACTACTTCCGCAAAGTTGGGATATACGCAGATGGCCGCTACGTTCTTCAAATCGGGAAATTCTTCGTCAAACTGGTTTACCTTTTGGGTGAATTTCATGACGCTTTCATCGCTGTCCGTACTGTTGAGCGTGGTCAGGTCAATGCAGTTGAACAGGAACTTCTTTACTTCCGGAGTATTGTTTGCAGGGACTTTCTCTGCGATTATTCCGGCTACTTCCGCTGCCACTTCCGCATCATTCAAATTGGTGTTGTACTTCGCCAGAGCGGCATCGTACTTGCTCTGTGTAGATTCGTTATTCTCCATGGTCGGATAATTTAGGATTATTGATATGTCTTGCCTGGTCGCGTTTGGTTTTCTTCTCGATGCTGCGTGCAAATGCTTCGGTGATGTCTACACCGGTCTGGTTGGCAATGCAGAGAAGTACCCAAAGGACGTCCGCGATTTCTTCTTCAACGTTGTCTTTCTCTCCTTCCTTAAAGGACTGGTCGCCGTATTTGCGTGCCATAACTCGTGCCAGCTCGCCGACTTCTTCGGTCAATACGGCCATATTGGTGAGCTCGCTGAAGTAACGTACTCCGTATTTTTTTATCCAGGAGTCCACTTCTTGTTGTGCTTCTTTTAACGTCATTATTCCTTGTTTTTTGTATCCATACAGATGGTCACAGGGCCATCGTTTACTAATTCTACCTTCATATCGGCTCCAAATTCGCCGGTACCTATCTCTTTACCTAATGCAAAACTCAATTCCTTGCAGAATTGTTCGTACAGCGGAACGGATATTTCCGGTTTTGCCGCCCGTATGTAAGAGGGGCGATTGCCTTTCTTGGTAGATGCGTGCAGCGTAAACTGGCTGATTACCAATATCTCACCGTCAATGTCGAGTATGGATTTATTCATAACGCCATTCTCGTCGTCAAAAACACGCAGGTTGACAATCTTTTTACACAACCAGTCGATGTCTTCCTTGCCGTCCGTCTCCTCTATGCCTACCAATATCATAAATCCTTTGCGGATGGCGGACTTACAGGTTCCGTTGATTGTGACAGACGCATGCCCGGTACGTTGTATAACTACTCTCATGTTTTAGCCCTAAAAAATTATTTTGCAGGTTGCAAAGTTACGAATAAATTCGTGATTGCCGCGGTGTGGGACAAGAATTTGTATTGAAGGACTATTTGTCTGTAAAATAGTCCTTTATGATTTTCGCTTTCGCCTCGCCAATCACTTTGACAATATCTTCCGCCGATGCCTCCTTGATACGTTTTACGCTTTTGAACTCCTTTAGCAGAGCGTTCTTTGTCTTTTCTCCAATCCCTTTTATCTCGTCTAAAGCCGAAGCTACCTGCCGCTTGCTGCGCTTGTCGCGGTGGAAGGTAATGGCAAACCTGTGTACCTCGTCCTGTATCTGCGTCAGCAGACGGAAAAGGGGAGAGTTTTGTTTCAGTCCGATGGTCTGCGGCGGGAAACCGTACAGCAGTTCCGATGTGCGATGCTTCCCGTCTTTGGCAAGTCCGGCAATGGGGATGTCAAGGTTCAGTCCGTCGACAACCTCTTTTACGGCGCTCATTTGCCCTTTTCCGCCGTCGGTGATAAGAAGGTCGGGCAGGGGAGCGTTCTCCTCGATAGCGCGCTGATAACGCCGTTTTACAACCTCTTTCATGGATGCATAGTCGTCCGGTCCTTCCACAGTCTTGATGTTATATTTCCGGTAGTCTTTCTTGGACGGCTTTCCTTTGATGAAGACAACGCATCCGGCAACAGGGTCCGAGCCTTGGATGTTGGAGTTGTCAAAACACTCTATCCGCATAGGCAGCCTGTCGAGGTGCAATTCTTGCTGGATTTCCTTTAAAAGGCGTACCGTGCGTTGTTCCGGATTCAGCTTTTCCGCTTGTTTCAGACGGTCGGCCTTATATTGTTTAACGTTAAGGATGGAGAGTTCAAGCAATTTCTTCTTATCACCGCGTTGCGGGATGGTAAAGATGACGTCTTTAAGCTCCATGTCCAGCTCAAAGGGCACGATGATTTCGCGGGAAAGGCTCTTGTACCGTTCGCGCATTTCGATAATGCCCAGTGACAGGAGCTCCTCTTTCGTTTCGTTCAGCCGTTTCTTGTACTCAAAGGTGAAAGCCTGGTTGATAGCCCCGTTTGTGATATGCAGATAGTTGATGAATGCGGACTTTTCATCGGTGTCTTCCTCGATGGAGAACACGTCGATATTGTGCAATACGTTGCTTACCACTTCCGATTTAGAACGGTAATTTTCCAGCAGCAGATACTTTTCCTTGATTTTCTGTGCCTCTTCAAACTTCATTTCCGCCGCAAGCTCCTGCATCTGCTGATACAGCATCCGCTCTATCTCCTGGGTATTTCCCTTGAGTATTTCCTTTATTTCAGCGATGTTTTTGAGGTATTCTTCCTGATTCTGCTTGCCTATGCAGGGGCCTGCGCAGTTCTTGATGTGATATTCCAGGCATACATTGAACTTCCCTGCCCGGATGTTTTCGGGCGAGAGATTCAAGTTGCAGGTGCGTAGCGGGTACAAATGCTTGATGAGGTCGAGCACTGCATACATGGATGGTATGTGGCTGTACGGGCCGTAGTAGGAAGAACCGTTGCGTATGATTCGCCGCGTCTTGAATACGCGGGGGAAATATTCGTTCTGCACGCAGATGGACGGGTAGGTCTTGTCGTCTTTCAGCAGTACGTTGTAACGGGGTTTGTATTTCTTGATAAGATTGTTCTCCAGCAGCAAGGCATCCTCTTCCGTGTTGACCACGATATACCGGATATCTGCAATCTTGCTCACCAGTACCCGTGTCTTTCCCGGTTCATGTTCTCTGTTGAAGTAGGAAGAGACCCGGCGCTTCAGGTTTTTTGCTTTCCCTACGTATATAATCGTTCCCTCGGCATTCAGATATTGGTAAATACCGGGACTTTCGGGAAGGTTCAGAACGATACCCTTCAGGTAATCATTTGTTTTTAGCTCGTCCATATCGTAAGAAAAAGGTGGTAAAGAAAAAGGTGGTAAAGCAATACGATGCCAAGAGCATGCGGCGATACATTCTCGTGCAGCGATGTGATTGCTTTACCACCCGGTTGTTTCTTTAGAGTGTCAATACCGATTCTACATCTACATCTTTGCTGAATATATCCTTTCCATGCAACTCTTTCAATTCGATAATGAAGTTTACATATACCTTTTTAGGGTTCAGTTTCTTCACCAGTTTGCAGGCTGCTTCCATTGTTCCGCCCGTAGCCAGAAGGTCGTCGTGCAGCAATACTACATCGTCCGGCTCAATGGCATCCTTGTGGATTTGTACCGTATCTTTGCCGTACTCTTTGTCGTAGCTTTCTTCGATTGTTTCCGCAGGCAGCTTTCCGGGCTTGCGCATGGGTACGAATCCTGCGCCTAAGCGGGTGGCGAGAATGGGGCCCATGATGAAGCCTCTGGATTCTATACCTACCACTTTGGTTATCCCTTTATCCTTGTACATTTCATACAGGGTGTCCGAAAGCTCTTGCAGTGCCGACGGGTTTTTAAACAGAGTGGTCACATCGTAGAATAAAATCCCGGGGATGGGGAAGTCGGGAATTTCCCGAATGGTCTTGGCAAGTGTTTCTTTGCTCATAATCAGTTTATTTAATACGTTTATTGAATTCTTTGTTTCACGTGGAACGTTGCTTCTTATCGCCCGCAAAGCACCAGCAGCACGTTGATGTCGCTGGGAGACACTCCCGGAATTCGGCTTGCCTGGGCTATCGTTTCCGGGTCTATCTTCACCAGCTTCTGGCGGGCTTCGGTAGAAAGAGACTGGATGGAATTATAGTCGAACCTTCCTTTAATCTTTATGCTTTCCAGCCGTGCCAGTTTGTCTGCTATGATTCGCTCGCGTCCGATATAGCCTTCGTACTTGATAAGTATTTCCGCAGCTTCGACTATTTCGTCTCTTCTGTCTGCAACTTTATCCTGTTCCGTAATCTTGTCCAGTTCCCGACGGAAAGCGCTGACATGTTCTGCCATGTTTTCCAAGGTTACTTGCGGACGGTTTATTAAGTCTACCAACTTGCATCCCTGGCGGAGCGGGGTAGTGCCGAGCTGTTCCAGCACCGGGTTGATTAATGCCGGTTTCATCGAATAACTCCGGGTGAACTCTATGATGCTTGTAACGGCTTCGCGCTTGCTCTTTAATAGTTCGTAGCGGTCTTCTTTGGCAAGTCCCAGTTTCCAGGCTCTTTCGGTCAGCCTCATATCGGCATCGTCCATGCGGAGCAGGATGCGGTATTCCGCACGTGAAGTAAACATGCGGTAAGGCTCATCGACGCCTTTGGTAACCAAATCGTCGATTAATACGCCTATATAGGCTTCGTCGCGTGCCAGAGTGAATGGTTCTCCGCCGTGGCAGTTGATATGCGCGTTGATACCTGCAATGATTCCTTGTCCGGCAGCTTCTTCGTAGCCGGTCGTTCCGTTTACTTGTCCGGCAAAGAATAGGTTCTTGATTTTCTTCGTTTCCAACGTATGTTTCAGTTGGGTGGGATCAAAGTAATCGTATTCTATTGCGTAGCCGGGGCGGTAAATCACGAGGTCGCGGAATGCCGGAATCTTTTTCAGCGCTGCAATTTGTATGTCCATCGGCAGGGAAGAAGAGAAGCCGTTCAGGTAAAGTTCCTGCGTCGTTTCACCTTCCGGTTCCAGGAAAAGCTGGTGCTGTTCCTTGTCGGGGAAGGTTACGATTTTGGTTTCTATACTGGGGCAATAGCGGGGCCCTATACTTTGAATCTGCCCGTTGAAAAGGGGAGAATCCGGCAGCCCTTCACGAAGGATGCGGTGTGTTTCCTCATTGGTGAAGCAGGTCCAGCACGGCAGTTGCTTCAGGTGGCGTACGCCGTTGTTCATAAAGGAGAATTTATGGAAGTCGTTTTCTCCTTCCTGAATCTCCATATCTTCGTAATGCACGCTTCGTCCGTCGATGCGTACGGGAGTTCCTGTTTTCATTCGCCCGTATGTGATGCCGTGCCGGGCGATGGATTCGGTCAGTTGGTAAGATGCGGGTTCTGCCATGCGCCCGCCCGGAAGCATGGTGCGCCCTACGTGCATCAGTCCGTTCAGGAAAGTTCCGGCAGTCAGTACGACGCATTTGGCGCGGAAGGTCACTCCCCAAACAGTGGTGAGTCCGGTTACCTCGCCGTTTTCAACGAGGATTTCCTGTACGGTGTCCTGCCAGATGTGCAGGTTGGGAATGTTCTCCAGAATCTCGCGCCATGTCCAGATGAATTTGTTGCGGTCGCACTGTGCGCGCGGACTCCACATAGCGGGGCCTTTGGAGCGGTTCAATATGCGGAACTGGATAGCCGTTTTATCGGTTACCAATCCCATATATCCGCCTAAGGCGTCTATTTCGCGTACAATCTGTCCTTTGGCAATACCTCCTACGGCAGGGTTACAACTCATCTGTCCTATCTTATTCATGTCCATTGTGATAAGACAGGTCTTTGAACCCAGGTTTGCGGCGGCGGCAGCGGCTTCACAGCCGGCATGTCCGGCGCCGATTACGATAACGTCATACTTAAACTCCATTCGTTCAATCTCTTTTAAAACCATGCAAAGTTACTAAAAAGTTATTTTGTAGCCGCGATTTATCTCCTTTCCTTGTGAATTCTTAGGAAATACCTCGCGGGTTTCTTTCCGTTTTGCCTGTATGTAATCTTCTTTCGCCTTGTATATAATCTCTTATTCGTTTAAGGAAAATATCCGAAAGGCAGGTTCTTTTCTTCGTCCCGCAGTTGCGGGACGGACGGTTGCCGGCTGCGGGCCCGGCAGCCCGCAATTGGCAACCGCGGAGCCTGCAATTGGAAAACGCAGAAAGTAACGTGGTAAAGCGGTATTATATACGGTGCAAAACAAAGAAAAGAAAGAGGGAATGGAACATTTATCTACGGGATTAGCTTCCCGATTGCCCGTATAAAACCTTTTCAGACCTCGAAAATCGTTGAAAAAGTCGCTTATATGGAATTTCTGATTATTGGGTTAATGCATTGACCCATAGTGTATAGTCTGTTTTTGAGGGTGACGACCGATTGTTTGTCATCACCCTTATCATGTTGGTCGTCACATCCGCAATCCCTCTCTGGTAAAGGGATGCGAGGTGGTTAGTGACGAGTGACGAGAGATTGTGCAAAAAAACGATAGGGGGGAGAGTTGAACTTTGCTTGCCGATACGCCTTTTGATTTTATCGCATGGCGAGCGCCTTGTTTTCGGCGGCTTCCATGATTTCCCGTTCTCCCGGTCCTTTGTCGTTGATGCCGCAAAGGTGCAGGATGCCGTGGATGATGACGCGATACAGCTCCCGTTCGTAGTCATTGCCGGCAAACTGTTCGGCGTTGGTGCGTACCGTATCCAGGCTGATGAAGAGGTCGCCGCTCAGGCGGTTGCCTTCGCAGTAGTCAAAAGTGATGATGTCCGTGTAGTAATCGTGCTGAAGGTACTGGCGGTTCACTTCGAGGATTTTCTCGTCCGAACAGAAGATGTAGGCTATTTCGCCGATTCTCTTGTTGTAGGTGGCGGCAACGGCTTTGATCCATTCCGTTGTTTCGCGTTTCTTGATTGCGGGCATTTCGATGCCGTCTGTCTGATAACTTATCATACTATTTCCAGTTTTTTTAAAAGAAGAATATATAACTGATGATGATAGCGGCGATGATACCGGAAAAGTCGGCTATCAGGCCGCAGGTGACGGCGTTGCGGGTTTTCGTGATGCCTACGCTGCCGAAGTAGACGGCAAGGATGTAGAACGTGGTATCCGAAGCGCCGCGTGCCACACAGCTCATGCGGCCGACAAAAGAGTCGGCGCCGTATTGTTTCATTGTATCAATCATCAGTCCGTTGGCTCCGCTGCCGCTTAACGATTTCATCAATGCAGTGGGCAGCGCACCTACAAACTCGGTGTCCGCTCCGGATAATCCGACGATGTAACCGATGCCGTTTACGATGATGTCCATCGCTCCCGAAGTGCGGAAAACGGCGATTCCAACGAGGAATGCCACCAGATAGGGAACGATGCGTATGGCGGTTGTAAATCCTTCCTTGGCGCCTTCGATGAAAGCATCGTACACATTAATCTTTTTCCATAATCCCCATAGGATGAAAAGCAGGATGATGGTAAAGAGAATGATGTTGGCAACCAGCGTGGAGTAAACGCCCATTTCTTCGCGGCTTACTTGGGTGAACAGGTAAATAAGCCCGGAGAAGAACAGGCTGATGCAACCGATCAGAATAAGAATGGGTTTGTTCAGCAGGTTTATCCGTTGCGCAATGCTGACGGCGGTGACACCGACAATGGTAGAGATGGCGGTAGTAATCAGCGTAGGGATGAAAATGTCCGTAGGCTGCGCAGCGCCCATTTGCGAGCGGTACATCATGATGCTGACGGGTATCAGTATCAACCCGGACGTGTTCATTACCAGAAACATAATCATCGGGTTGGTAGCGGTATCTTTTTTCGGATTCAGCTCCTGAAGCTCTTTCATGGCTTTCAGTCCCATCGGGGTGGCGGCATTGTCCAGCCCCAGCATGTTGGCGGAAAGGTTCATGAAGATAGAACCCATGGCGGGGTGTCCTTTGGGAATTTCCGGGAAGAGGCGGCAGAACACGGGACTCAGCCAGCGCGAAAGCGCGTTTATCATACCGCTGTTCTCGCCGATTTTCATGATGCCCAGCCATAAGGATAGAATACCGGTGAGCCCCAGTGATATTTCGAATGCGGTCTTGGATGAGTCGAATGTAGAGTTGACAAGTTCCGTAAATATCTCCGTGTCTCCCATAAACAGGAGTTTGCAGAGTGCCACAATGAAGGCGATTACGAAAAATGCTACCCAGATGTAATTTAAAACCATGTGTCCTTACTCTTCTTCTTAAATATTAATAGTTGCTTTCGTTGGCAAGATTCCATACGTTGAGGAAGGATGCCTTGGTTATTTCCACGACTTTTTCCCAGTTCAGTAATGCAGCGTGGTCTGACGGCTGGTGATAGTCGGGATGGCCGTCGGTGTGATACCAGATGACGGGGATGCCCGAACGGGCGAACGAGGCATTGTCACTTCCGCCCACGGGGTTGTCCCAGGGACGGTAGTCGGGTTGCAGTTGCAGTCCGTAGCGGGTGATGTCCCGTTTCAGCCATTCGCCGAAGGCAGGATGGGCGGCTGTGTAGAAGTAGACTACGTGCTGCGGTTGTTCGGGCTTGTTGTTACGCCCTATCATGTCGAAGTTGAGATAACCCTTTATCTGTTTGAGAAACGGGCAGTGCTGTACGAAATGTTTTGAACCGAGCAATCCTTTTTCCTCGCCGTCCCAAAAGGCGAAGATGACATTTCTCAGCGGCTTTTCTCCGCTGAGGGCAAATGCACGTGCTATCTGCAATACGGCGGAGACGCCGGATGCGTTATCATCCGCACCGTTGTATATCTTATCGTCCGCCAGCGTTTCGTCTACGCCCAGGTGGTCGAAGTGAGCGCCTACAATGACATATTCATCGCTGCGCTTGCCGGGAATGTATGCCAGCACATTATCCATTTTCAGGGAACGGTGCGTGCCTTGTTTCAGTACGGCAACGGAGTCGGGGTGTACCTGCCAGCGTCCGCGTTGCTGCCTTTCCTTGGCGTATGCCTCGAAAGGCTGGTAATAGCCGTTCTTGTCCAAAGGGCGGATACCGGCTTCTTTCAGGCAGGATACGATGTAGCGGGCTGCTACCCGCGAACCATGCATGCCTGCTTCGCGTCCTTGCAGTTCGTCATCGGCCAGAAACTCCACAATGGCTTCTGCGGAAGTACGGTTGATGCTTTGCAATCCTTTTTCGAGCGGGGACTGTGCATGTAGCGACAGGGCGGAAAACAGGAAACAGGCGGTTCCTAAAAATACTTTATGCATGGCGTTCCGTTTTTAGTGACTAAAGTGTGTATCTGTTGCAAAATTAAAGATAACTTTTCATAGTTTCTATAGATTTGTCGTATTTTTGTATGTTGGCAAGGCAATTCAAGTACATGTAAATCAAACGGTGAGTGATGGGAAAAGGGAAAATCCTATAGAAATTCCCGGAAGAAGAAAGGAAGGAGTTTATGAAACGTTGAAAGATTTCCATATCTTTGTCCGGAAGCGGAGATAAGCGGCACTTCGATATAAAAAATGAATGGATTCATTTTATTCTGCTCTCGGTTTGCACTATCTTTGTCGTTGTATAGATTGAATTTTAATGGAACAAGAAGATTTTAACATACGCGAGCATCAGCTCACCAGCAAGGAGCGTGACTTCGAGAACGCTCTCCGCCCTTTGAACTTTGAGGATTTCAGCGGACAGGATAAGGTGGTTGATAATTTGCGCATTTTCGTGAAGGCTGCCCGTCTCAGGGGCGAGGCCCTGGACCATGTGTTGCTTCACGGTCCTCCCGGATTGGGAAAGACCACACTTTCCAACATTATAGCCAATGAATTGGGAGTAGGTTTCAAGATTACTTCCGGTCCGGTGCTCGACAAGCCGGGCGACCTGGCAGGCGTACTCACCAGCCTGGAGCCGAACGATGTGCTTTTCATCGACGAGATACATCGGCTGAGTCCCGTAGTGGAAGAGTATCTGTATTCGGCAATGGAAGACTACCGCATCGACATCATGATAGACAAAGGCCCGTCGGCGCGAAGCATACAGATTGATTTGAATCCGTTTACGCTGGTGGGGGCCACCACCCGCAGCGGTTTGCTGACGGCTCCGCTACGTGCCCGTTTCGGCATCAATCTCCATCTGGAGTATTATGACGATGATGTGCTGAGCGGTATTATCCGCCGTTCGGCAAGCATACTGGACGTACCCTGCTCCACAAGAGCCGCCTCGGAAATCGCAAGCCGCAGCCGCGGTACGCCGCGTATCGCCAATGCCTTGCTGCGTCGCGTGAGGGACTTTGCACAGGTGAAAGGTTCGGGCAGCATCGATACGGAAATCGCCAATTTCGCACTCGAGGCGCTTAACATTGACAAGTACGGACTGGATGAGATAGACAATAAGATACTTTGTACGATTATCGATAAGTTCAAGGGCGGTCCGGTGGGACTTACAACCATCGCTACGGCCTTGGGAGAAGATGCGGGAACCATCGAAGAAGTTTATGAACCGTTCCTGATAAAGGAAGGCTTCCTGAAACGCACTCCCCGCGGTCGTGAAGTAACAGAACTGGCCTATAAACATTTGGGGCGGAGCCTCTACAATAGCCAGAAGACGTTATTTAATGATTGACGCTTATTGATAAGCGACCGGTTAGAGAGAGTATAATAAAACACTGAATAACGTGGCTGGATTGAAATCATTGGCAAAAGAAACTGCCATTTACGGGTTGAGCAGTATTGTGGGGCGTTTCCTCAACTATCTGTTAGTGCCCGTATACACCATGGCCTTGTCTGCACAGTCGGGGGGCTATGGCGTTGTGACTAATATCTATGCGTGGGTGGCACTGTTGCTGGTGCTGCTGACGTGCGGCATGGAAACGGGCTTTTTCCGCTTTGCCAATAAAGGAGAAGACGACCCGATGCGGGTGTATTCCACAACATTGCTCAGCGTAGGCATCGGTGCGCTGACATTCCTTGCGCTGGGACTGCTGTTTCTTCAACCGGTTGCCGACTGGCTGGAATATGGAGAGCATCCCTGGTACGTGGGAATGATGATGGTTGTAGTGGCGATGGATGCCATTCAAAGCATTCCTTTCGCTTATTTGCGCTATAAGAAACGGCCCGTCAAGTTTGCAGCGCTCAAACTGCTGTTCATCTTCCTGAACATAGCCTTGAACCTGATTTATTATGTCTGGATGAAGGGCGATGATGTGGCGTATGCCTTCCTCTTCAATCTTGTGTGCACTTCTACCATCATGCTGTGCATGATACCCGAATTGCGCGGTTTCGCTTATGTGCTGGACAGGAAACTGCTGAAGCGGATGCTTGCTTATAGCCTGCCGTTGCTGGTGTTGGGCATTGCGGGCATCCTGAATCAGGTGGCGGACAAGATTATCTTTCCCTTTGTCTATCCCGACCAGGCGGAAGCCACCGTACAACTCGGCATCTATGGAGCCGCCAGCAAGATTGCCATGGTGATGGCGATGCTGACACAGGCTTTCCGCTACGCCTACGAGCCTTTTGTATTCGGCAAGAGCCGCGATAAGGACAACAAGCAGGTGTATGCGCAGGCCATGAAGTTCTTTATCATCTTTACACTGGTGGCTTTTCTGGCAGTGATGTTCTATCTGGATATTCTCCGCTACATCATCGGCCGCGACTATTGGCCGGGGCTGCGTGTTGTGCCCATTGTAATGGCTGCGGAAATCTTCATGGGAATTTATTTCAATCTCTCTTTCTGGTACAAGCTGATTGACGAAACGCGTTGGGGAGCTTATTTCTCACTGATAGGCTGCACGATTCTGGTGGTGATGAATATCTTTTTAATTCCGAAGTTCGGGTATATGGCTTGCGCATGGGCCGGATTTACGGGTTACGGCGTTGCGATGCTGCTTTCTTATTTTGTCGGTCAGAAGAAATACCCGATTCAGTACGATTTAAAGTCGATAGGGTGCTATGTGCTGTTGGCTGCGGTGCTTTATGTAGCTGCGGAATGTGTACCTATTGAAAACATCTGTCTGCGTATGACGTTCCGTACGCTGTTGTTATGCCTGTTTATAGCCTATATTATAAAGCGCGATTTGCCGCTTAGTCAAATACCTGTTATCAATCGTTTTATCCGAAAATAGAATTATTTTTATGGAACAGCCTGTCAATCCCAACCGGAATGTATTTGCCGTCAAGAACTTCCTTAAAGAGTATCTCGATTTGCGCAAAGATAAAGACAATGAACTTGCCACTGTAGACTCCATCCGTAAGGGTGTCGAGTTTAAAGGAGCCAATTTATGGATTCTGATATTTGCCATCTTTATGGCTTCACTCGGTCTGAATGTCAATTCTACCGCTGTAATTATCGGTGCGATGCTTATCTCGCCGTTGATGGGACCTATCATGGGAGTGGGGCTTTCAGTGGGTCTGAACGATTTCGAGCTGATGAAGCGCTCGTTGAAAAGTTTCCTGATAACTACGCTGTTCAGTGTCACCACGGCTACCGTCTTCTTCCTGGTAAGCCCGGTTGCCGAGGGGCAGTCGGAGTTGCTGGCGCGTACCTCACCGACGATTTATGACGTATTCATCGCACTGATGGGCGGTCTTGCGGGAGTAGTGGCACTCTCCACGAAGGAGAAAGGCAATGTGATTCCGGGTGTCGCTATTGCCACGGCATTGATGCCGCCGCTGTGTACGGCAGGTTATGGACTGGCAACGGGAAACCTGATTTATTTCCTCGGTGCATTCTACCTTTATTTCATTAACTCCGTATTCATCAGTCTGGCTACTTTTATCGGCGTACGGGTAATGCACTTCCAGCGCAAGGAGTTTGTGGATAAGAATCGCGAAAAGAAGGTGCGGAAGTATATCGTGCTGATAGCTGTCCTTACGATGTGTCCGGCGGTGTACCTCACAGTGGGAATTATTCAGGATACCTTCTTTGAAAGTGCGGCCAACCGCTTTGTAAACGAACAGCTTGCCTTTGAGAATACGCAGGTATTGGATAAGAAAATCCACCATGAGGGCAAGCACCATGAGATACGGGTGGTCCTGATAGGTCAGGAAGTGCCGGAAGCCTCTATTGCCATCGCCCGCAGTAAAATGAAAGATTATAAACTGGACAATACCAAGCTGGTTGTGCTCCAGGGAATGAATAACGAGTCGCTGGATATGTCGTCTATCCGCGCCATGGTTATGGAAGATTTCTACAAGAACAGCGAACAGCGTCTGGTGGAGCAGAAGCAGCAGATTTCTTCTTTGGAAAAGAACTTGGAACAGTACCGTAAATACGATGAATTGGGCAAAAAGATTATCCCTGAGCTGAAGGTGCTTTATCCCTCCGTCAAGTCGGTTTCCATTTCGCACGCGCTTGAGCTGACGGTCGATTCGGTACGGATAGATACCGTTACGCTTGCCGTCCTGAAGTTCGGCAAGCATCCGGATGCCCGTGAAAGGGAGAAAATAACCGAATGGCTGAGAGCGCGTACGGGTTCCGAAAAGCTGAGGCTGATTGCGGAGTGATGTCCGGATGCGGTGAAAGAGAAGCGTCCGGCCGCACAGGCTGTCGGTGTGGGAGTACAAAACGGGCAGGCAAACTTATATAAAGTTAAGTAGAGAACGATATGGTTTTGAGATTTGTAGCAGTGGTTGTTTGCTGCCTTTCTGCGTGGGTGGTGCAGGCGGATGAGGGCATGTGGATGCTGGGTAATCTGAATAAACAGACTCGCCGGGCAATGAAAGAGCTCGGTTTGCAAATGCCGGCAGACAAGCTATACAGTGCCAGACGTCCCTCATTGAAAGATGCCGTAGTGAGTTTCGGCGGTTTCTGTTCGGGGGTGGTCGTGTCGGAAGACGGACTGGTATTTACGAATCACCATTGCGGTTTCAGCAGCGTCCAGCAGCATTCTTCCGTGGAGCATGACTATCTGAAAGACGGCTTTGTGGCACGTAACCGCAGCGAGGAACTGCCGAATCCGGAGCTTTATGTCCGCTTTCTGCTGCGGACGGAGAATGTAACGAAACGGGTGCTTGGTGTGGTAAAGCCGGAGATGACCGAGCCGGAGCGTTCCGGTGCGGTGGATTCGGTGATGTTTGCCATCAGTGAGGAAGTGGCGCGTAAGGACTCTACTTTGGTGGGAATTGTAGATGCGTACTATGGCGGCAATGAGTTCTGGCTGTCTGTTTACCGCGACTATAACGATGTCCGGCTGGTATTTGCACCGCCTTCCTCGGTAGGCAAGTTCGGTTGGGATACGGACAATTGGGTGTGGCCGCGTCATACGGGCGATTTCTGCGTATTTCGCATCTATGCCGGTAAGAACAACCGCCCGGCGGATTATTCGCCGGAAAACGTCCCTTATCGTCCCGAATACGTAGCGCCGATTTCTCTGGACGGGTATAAAGAGGGTTCTTTCTGCATGACATTGGGCTATCCGGGCAGCACGGAGCGTTACCTCTCTTCGTTTGGCATCGAAGAGATGATGAACAACGGCAATCAGGCACAAATAGATGTCCGGGGCATCAAGCAGGCTATCTGGAAGCGCGAAATGGACAGGCGGGACAGTATCCGCATAAAGTATGCTTCCAAATACGATGAAAGCTCCAATTACTGGAAGAACAGCATCGGGGTGAACCGGGCTATCCGGAAATTGCATGTCTTGGAAAAGAAGCGTGCCATGGAGCGGGAGCTTCGCCGTTGGATACAACAGACACCCGGAGAACGTGAGAAGCTGTTGCGGTTGTTTCCCGATTTGGAACTGGACTATAAAAATACCCGTGAAGCCAACCGTGCTCTGGCTTATTTTGCCGAATCTTTCCTGAATGGCCCTGAACTGATACAATTGGCGTTGTCCATTTTGAATTTTGATTTTGAAGGGGAACGGAAAACGGTTGAGGCCAATCTGAAAGCAATTGTAGAAAAGTACGCCAATCTGGATTTGGAAATCGACAAGGAAGTCTTTACCGCCATGGTGAAAGAATATCGTTCCAAGGTCGATTCTACCTATTTACCGGAGTTTTACGGTACGATTGCCACCCGGTACGGCGGTAACGACAAGGCCTATGCGGATAGTTTGTATGCCGCTTCGGAACTGACTACCCCTCGCGGATTAAAACGTTTTCTGGAGCGGGACACTACCTATAACATCTATGACGACCCTGCCATAAACCTGGGCATAGACCTGATTGGCAAGATGTTTGAAATCAATATGCAGACGAGAGAGTCCGCCATGAATATCGCCCGTAATGAGCGCTTGCTGAATGCTGCCGTACGCAGGATGTATTCATCGCGTAATTTCTATCCGGACGCCAATTCCACCATGCGCTTGAGCTTCGGTACGGTATGCGGATACACCCCGTTTGACGGTGCTGAATACGATTATTATACCACGACCAAAGGTATTCTTGAAAAGGTAAAGACCCATGCAGGCGATGTGGATTTTGAGGTGCAGCCGGAACTTCTTTCTTTGTTCTCCAACCGCGACTTTGGCAGATATGCCGGTGAAAAGGGAGAAATGAACGTTTGCTTTATCTCCAATAACGATATAACCGGCGGCAATTCGGGAAGCGCCATGTTCAATGCCAGAGGCGAACTTCTGGGACTGGCTTTTGACGGCAATTGGGAAGCGATGAGCAGCGATATACTCTATGAACCGAAGATGCAGCGCTGCATCGGGGTCGATGTACGCTACATCCTGTTCATGATAGAGAAGTACGGCAAAGCCGGAGATTTGATACGGGAGCTGAAAATCGTTTCCGGAAAATAGCCGGTTATGCGATTCCCCTGATGCGGTCGTCGAAAGCGGACAATGCCGCTTTGGCCCCTTCACCCATAGCTATGATAATCTGTTTGTAGGGTACGTCGGACACGTCTCCGGCTGCATAAACACCCGGAAGCGTGGTGCGGCAGAATGCGTCTGTCTTGATTTCACCGGTCGGTGTCGTTTCCAATGTGTCCCGGAAAGGTGCGCTGTTGGCTGCCAGACCGATTTGTACGAAGATACCGTCCAAAGGATAGTCGCGCTCCTTGTTGGTGATGCGGTCTTTGATGCGGATACCGGTTACTTTCTCTCCGTCGCCCGTCACTCGGGTGGTTTGTGAAGAAGTGAATATCTCCACGTTGGGAAGGCTTCCGGCTTTTTCCTGCAATACCTGGTCGGCTTTTAGCGTATCGGCAAACTCGAAGACGGTAACTTTCCTGCAGATTCCCGCCAGGTCGATGGCCGCTTCTATGCCGGAGTTCCCGCCGCCGATGACGGCTACATGCTTGCCTTGGTAGAAGGGACCGTCACAATGCGGGCAGAAGGCTACACCGCGTCCGAGGTATTCGGCTTCTCCCTCTACGTTCAGTTTACGCCAGCTTGCGCCTGTGGCAATGATTACCGCAGGGGCTGTAAACGTTTCTCCGCCACCGGAGAAAACCTTTTTCTCTTTGCCCTGAAGCTCTGCTCTTTCAATCTTCCGGTCTTCAAAAATCTCTATCGGGTAATGTTCTATGTGCGTCCTGAGTGCGTCGGCAAGCTGTGAACCTGTTGTCCGGGGTACGGAGATGAGGTTCTCGATGCCTACGGTTTCTTTTACCTGTCCGCCTATTCGTTCGGCAATAATGGCTACGCGCAATCCTTTGCGGGCGGAATAAACGGCTGCCGAAGCCCCGGCAGGACCTCCGCCCAGGACCAGCACGTCGAACTCCCTTAAGACGGGTGCTGCATTCTCTTGCGGCAGGCTGCCGAAGGTATCTTCCAGTTTTTTCAGGAGTTCCCCTAAAGAACCGCGTCCCACATGAAGTTGCTTCCCATTGGCGTAAACGGACGGTACGGCTTGTATTTTCAGCGCATCCGCTTCTTCCTGAAAGACGGCTCCGTCTATTGTGTCGTGGGTGATATAGGGATGCAGCAGTGCTACGGCATTGAGCGCCTGCACAATGTCCGGGCAGTTGGTACAGGCCAGCGACACATAAGTTTGCAGATGGATTGGGCCTTGCAATGCCTTGATGCGGCGGCCGATACCCTCGTCCGGGAGATTTTTGCCCTTTCCATCGGCATTTAGCACGGCAAGAAGCAGCGAACTGAATTCATGTCCGCCCGGAACGGCACGGAATTTTATTCCGGTTTCTTTCCCTTCTTTCAGGAGCGTAAACTCCAGTTTGGGTTCATCGGTTTCGGTCACCTGGCAGGACAGTTTGTCGGAACAGCTCGCTATGTCATTCAGAAAATCAATCATCTCACCGGCCTGTTCATGTTCCGGATTGCAGGTGATGTGAAAGGTATAGCGGGCTTCCAATGGTTGGAATATGCTCCGCACTTGGTCTAATATAGTTGCTTCTAACATGATGATGCAGGTTTTTAAATGTTGGAGTATAAAAAAAGACTATCTCATTTCTTGTACTCTTGCAAGGAAGAAATGGAGATAGTCTTTACATAGTAATGTCTATCGTATGGGGGTACGATTAAATCTTGCCGACTAAATCGATGCTCGGCTTCAACGTTGCACCGCCTTTCTTCCATTTGGCGGGACAGACTTCACCGTCGTGAGTGGCTACGAATTGCGCAGCTTCCACCTTACGGAGCAGTTCGTCCGCATTGCGTCCGATGTTGTTGTCCTGAATCTCGGCAATCTTGATTTTTCCTTCAGGATTTACAAGGAATGTACCGCGATAAGCCATACCTTCTTCTTCGATCATCACACCGAATGCACGGCTCAATGTTCCTGTCGGGTCTGCCAACATCGGGTATTTAATCTTGCGGATGCTTTCGGAAGCATCGTGCCATGCTTTATGTACAAAGTGAGAGTCTGTACTTACGGAATAGACCTCTACGCCCATGGCTTGGAACTGGTCGTATTTTTCTGCAATATCCACCAGTTCGGTAGGACATACAAACGTAAAATCTGCCGGATAGAAGAAGAAAATGGCCCATTTGCCTTTTACATCTTCGTTAGTTACTGTTTTGAAACTTCCGTTTTGGAAGGCCTGAACTTTGAATTCAGGGAGTTGAGAGTTGATAATCGGTTCCATAATTATACTTTTTAAAAGGTTTGGTTTTTGTTTTACCGGTGCAAAGATTGTGCAGACCGAATGCAGAAGCAGGCTTGCCTGATTATGCCGAGGTGCAGCCGATCTTTGCTTTTCCTGTTTGCAAAAATATAGCATTTTTCTCCGGTAGAACAAAAAATCCGATTGAAAGGTTTTATGGGCCGATAGACAAAATCTATACGAGTACCTGAGTGGCTTTCAGGGAGAGCATTTCTTTGGGCACTGCCGCTGTTACCTCTTGGACGATTGTATTTAAAAGCGTGTTGCGGATAAAACTCCGGTTGGTCAGCATGATGATTTGCCGGGTAGGACAGGGGATGGCAAAAGGATGTACCAGTTCTTTCTGCGTGCCGTTCAGTTGCAGGACAGCCAGTTCGGGAATGAAAGTAATGCCCTTGCCGCTTTCTACCATGCGCATAAAGGTTTCCATGCTGCCCAGATGGTAGGCCAACTGGCTGGCACGGGCTGCCTTCAGTTGGCAGAAACGCTCCAGTTGGTCGCGAAAACAATGCCCTTCATCCAGCAGCCAAAGCTGTTCTCCCGTCAAATCCGAAGTCCGTATGACTTCATTGCTGAAAAGACGGTTTTCCCGCGCAATATACGTGTAGAACTGTTCGTAGAATAACGGTATTTGCCGGAATTCTTCCATTCCTGCCAGACCGGCTACGATTCCGGCATCTATGTCTCCCGTTTGCAGGGCTTTCTTGATGTCGTTCGTCTTCATCTCTACCACCCGGATATCAAGCTGCGGATATTTCTTCATCAATTGCGGAAAGAAACGCGGCAGCAGATAGGGAGCTATGGTGGGAAGTATGCCCAGTTTGAAAATTCCGCTGAGCGAATGCTTTTCTTCTTCTATAATGTTTTTTATACGATGGGTCTGAACCAACACATTCCGGGCTTGTTCTATGATGTGAATGCCGATGGGAGTAGGGCACACAGGCTGCTGGCTGCGGTCGAAAATCTTTGTGTCCAACTCTTCTTCCAACTTTTGAATCATGGCGCTCAAGGTGGGTTGTGTGACCCGGCAATATTCAGCGGCTTTGGCGAAATGACGGAACTGATTGACAGCAAGTATGTATTCCAATTGTTGTAAAGTCATAGAAACAGGGCTTTTGAATGTTATATATAGAATCGTTCTATGCAAAGATAGAAATTATCTGTTTGACAAGCACTTATTTGCCGCTTATCTTTGCAACAGGAACAAAGAAAAATAGTATGAACTTTTAAAATAGAAAGATTATGAAAACTTTAGATTACTTACATTTGAATGAAAAGAAAGTTGCTGACGTAGTATCGGCATTGCATCAGCTATTGGCAGACTTTCAGGTACATTATACCAATTTGCGCGGTTTCCATTGGGATATTAAAGGACACGGGTTCTTCGTGCTGCACGGTAAATTTGAAGATATGTACAACGATGCCGCAGAGAAAGTGGATGAAATCGCAGAACGTATCCTGATGTTGGGCGGTACGCCCGAAAACAAATTCAGCGAATATCTCAAGGTTGCCAAAGTGAAGGAAATCTCCGGTATTACTTGTGGCGGTGAGGCTGTTGAGCATATCCTCGAAACTTACAGTTATCTTATCGGTGAAGAAAGAAAAGTGATAGAACTGGCCAATGAAGCCGGTGATGATGCAACGGCCGATTTAATGACCGGTTACCTGAAAGAGCAGGAAAAAATGGTTTGGATGCTCGTTGCTTTCAGTACCAAGAGCTGTGCGAAATAGGAGATAAAAAGCAATAAGATAGTAGGGTGATAAAGTGATGATGCATTGCTTTGTCACCCTATTGCTTTGTTACACTGTTATTTATCACCTTGTCACTCCATCATCTTTTTAGAATAATGACGGTTACGGCTGAAATGATGAGCAGGATGCCCAGTGCTATGCTTCGGGTAAACGGCTCTCCGAAGATGGCAATGCCTACGCATACCGCCGTTACAGGTTCCATAGCTCCCAATACGGATGTCAGTGTGGAGCCTATGTTTTTGATGGCGCGTACCAGTGCAAGGTTGGATATTACGGTAGGTACTAACGCAAGCATCACCAGATTGCCCAATGTGGTGCGGTTCGGAATGGCCTGTAACCCTATCCCGGAGATTTCCGTTCCGGTGAATAACAGGATACCGCCGAACAAAAAGACGTAAAACGTCATTTTAAGCCCTTTCATTTCGAGATTTTTCAGTTGGCTTACCGTTACCAGGTAAAGGGCATATCCCAATGCAGAAAGCAAAACAATGAATATGCCGGACCAGGTGACGCTTCCCGTACCGTCTCCGTTGGACAGGAAAAATACGCCGGCTACTGCCAGTGCAATGGCCGCCATGCGCCACAAAGATTTCTTCTCGTGGAAGAATATCATCATGATAAGCGTAGTCAGCACCGGATACATGAAATGAAGGGTGGTGGCCACACCGCTCGACATGAACTGATACCCCCAAAAGAGGAATACTGCGGAACTGTCGTAAAGGCATGCCAGCAGCAGAAGCGGCAATATCTCCTTACGGCGTATGCGGAAAGACTGCTTGTCGAGCAGCAGTATGCCTGCCAGTGCCAGCATGGCGAAAAGAAAACGATATAATAGAATAGACCAGAAACCCATTCCTTGCTGCATGGCGGGGATTGTAAATAGCGGAATCAATCCGAAGCTGGCAGAAGACAATAGTCCATATAAAAAACCGTTGACTTTGTTCACGTCGTTTGCTTATTTCTTTTTAGGTGTCCGTTTTGCCCAGCCTTCTTCGCTGAAGTCCGGTTCTGAATCTTTAAATTCGTTATTGCCTTGAAAGAACTGTTTCCAATCGTCTTTTTTGCCGCGTGCCTTGGTATAACCGCGTTCTTCGCGACTGGGCTTGTTCTTTTTCTTGTCGGTAGCGGCATATTCGGTCTTATCGCTGCGTTTGCCGGCAACCTCGCTGCGACGCTCATCCTTGTAGCTGCGTTTTTTGCCGTCAAATTCCTTTTTGCCGTAGTTGCCGCCTTCGTTCCTGCGTTTTCCTTTGGGAGCGTCTTTCCCTTCTTCTCCCGCAATCTCTACAGAAACCTTACGGCCGTTCCAGTTGGCCAGGTTTAAGGCTTTTATAACGTTGCCCGCTTCTTTGTCTTCCACTTCAAAGAAAGAGAACTTCTGCATCAGGTCGATACGGCCTAATTCAACACGCCCGCGGGTATTGTTGTTCAGGAGGCTGATCAGTTCGTTGGGGAAGAAGTTGTCCATTTTACCGAGATTGATAAACAGACGTTTAAAGCCCGGAGTTGCCTTACGGGCATTGCTGCCGCGTTCGCCGCGTTCGCCGCTTTTGGCGCTGCGTTCGCTGCCGGTGGCAATTTCTATTTCCTCACGGTCGCGATAGTAGTCCAGGAAGCGGTTGAATTCGAGGGAAACCATGCGTTTAATCAGGTCTTCCTTACTCAACCAGTCCAGCTTGCGGTAAATGTCGGGCATGAAATCACGGATTTCATCCTCATTTACTTTTACTTTTTCGAGTTCGTCAATAACCTTCAGCAACTGCTTCTCGCAGATTTGCTTGCCGGTAGGCATTTCTCCCTGAATGAATTTCTTGCCGATGATGCGTTCGATTTCACGCATTTTGCCTTTTTCGCGCAGGTTGATGATGGCGATGGATGTACCTGTTTTTCCGGCACGTCCCGTACGTCCGCTGCGGTGTGTGTAGCTTTCCGTATCATCGGGCAGGCCGTAGTTGATGACGTGGGTGAGGTCGTCGACGTCCAGACCACGTGCGGCAACGTCGGTAGCCACCAGCAGTTGCAGGTTGCGTATGCGGAATTTCTGCATGACGGCATCGCGCTGCGCCTGGCTCAGTTCACCGTGCAAAGAGTCGGCATTGTAACCCTCCTGCATCAGTTTGTCGGCAATTTCCTGGGTTTCCTTGCGGGTACGGCAGAAGATGATGCCGTATATCTGCGGATAGTAATCTACGATGCGTTTCAGGGCGGCGTACTTATCCTTGGCATGAACGGTGAACACCACGTGTTTCACGTTGCTGGTTCCTTCATTTCTGCGTCCGATGGTGATTTCCTTTGCATTGTGCAGGTATTTTTTGGAAATACGTGCGATTTCGGGACTCATGGTCGCGGAGAACAGCAGTGTGTTACGCTCTTGGGGCACATCTGCAAGAATGGCATTGATGCTGTCCGTAAATCCCATGTTCAGCATTTCGTCCGCCTCGTCCATAACCACGTTCTGGATGGTGGAGAGTGAGACGGTCTTGCGTTCCATAAGGTCGAGCAGACGTCCGGGGGTAGCTACGATAATGTGTACCCCCCGCTTCAGGGCACGTATCTGGCTTTCGATGGACGAACCGCCGTACACGGGCAATACCCGCAGACCGTCGATGTACTTGGAGTAATCATTCAGGTCGCCCGCTATCTGTAAACAGAGTTCGCGGGTAGGGCAAAGAATAAGTGATTGGGGTATTCGGTTGTTAACGTTGATTTGCTGTATAAGCGGCAGACCGAACGCTGCGGTCTTTCCTGTTCCTGTTTGTGCCAGTGCTACTACATCATTATTTTCTCCCAAAAGGTAAGGGATTACTTCCTCTTGTACCGGCATGGGACACGCATATCCCATTTCTTCAATGGCGCGGCGTATCTCCGGCGACACACCGAGCTCTTCAAATGTCTTCATTAAATCTTTGTATATCTTTATATTTCAGGTGCAAAGATAATGCAAGCCGGGAGCATAATAAAATAAACTTGTCTGTTTTTTATGCCGAGGTGCGGTTTATCTTCGCATTTGGCGCAAAGATAAGAGTTTTTTGGCGATTAATCATTAATTACTGAGCAAAATACTCCGTAACCTTTTTATTTCGTTCTTGCTTAGTCCGATACCTTTCCGCAGGTAAGTATCCATGTCACCGTATCGGCGTTCCGCTTCGTCTTTGGCAGCGTTCAGGAAATCCTCGCGTGCGGAGAAAAGGGTAGTGATGGCTTCCTGTGAGCGTGCAGGCAACTGATAAGCGTATTTGGAGGCGCTTGGAATGTTGAAGTAATCATTACTCAGCCGGTAATCTTCCATGATTATATCCTCGTTTATTCCCAGTGCGGCAAGCACCAGTGCGGACACGATACCGGTACGTCCTTTGCCGGAGGAACAGTGTATGACTACCGGATAACTGTTTTTATCCAACAGGATATCGAATATCTGCCGGTATTCTTTGGTATATTGGTCTATTAAAACGCGGTTCATACGCTCTACCATGCGGTAGACGGTGTCACATTTGATTTTTTCTTCCCGTATGCCTTTCAGTATGTCTTCCATATCTCCTGTGGCAAGCGGAATATGCACGACGTTGAACCCTTTTTGCAACGGCGACTGCCTGCCTATCTCCGAAGATGCCCGCAAGTCGATAAGTGTCTTGATGCCGAGGTTCTTGAGCTCCCTGCGTGAGGAACATTCAAGGCTGTCTATCTCTGCCGAGCGGTAAATCATTCCCCAGCGCATCTGTTTCTTGGTGGAATAAGAAGGATAGCCGCCCAAATCACGGAAGTTCTGTACACCGGGAATGTTGATATTGCGCGTGGCAATCTTAACACGATATTTGTCGTCGAACAAAAGGGTGTAATAATAACGTTTGGTCGGATCGTTCGTGACGATGGTCATTTTCAAGTCCGAGATATCGGCCATGGCCACGGGAACATCTTCCGGAATGAAGTCAGGATCGGTCGAAGCATATACTTTTATGTTCCCTTTGATAAGCGGAGCCATTTCCCATTTGACGATACAGTTCCCTACATTATTTTCTTCGCATACAACGGATATGTGTGGAGCTGTGCCGCTGCAAGAAGGAAGCAACACTGCCAGAACAAGCAAGTTCAACAGATTCTTATACATAATTCGTAAACTCTCTAATGTCGTTTACAGCAAATATATGGTTTTTCGTTGCAGATTATACAGCGTATATGAAGCTTTTATAATTTTTAAATGATAATTTATTTTTAAGTGCTGATTGGAGAGAGCCCTCAATATTTGCATCTCTCCGCAAACTCGTTTGACACCGAATTGCTGTAGCTTTTGCAGACTTCTGCGGCAAATTCCATACCGTAACGGATAATCTGGTCCCACTTGGCTTCACCGATTGTATTCAGGTCGTCATAGCGGACATCGTATTTCAGCAAGCCGTAAATGATACCTGCATTGAAGTTGTCGCCCGCTCCGACGGTACTTACGGCTTTCAGTGGCGGTATGTCATATTCTTTGGAGACGGAAGCGGTGCGGAGCGCAATCTTTTCCGCTCCTGCCGTGCATAGGAAATTGGGACAGTAGAATTTAATCTTGTCCTTGTATATCTTGTCTGCTTCGCGCAGGTTGTACATATAGAAGAAATCGTCCTGCGAACCGCGTACAATGTCCGCGTATTCCAGATTTTCAATAATGGTCGGCGCCAATTTTATGGCCTCTTCCTTATGGGAAGAACGAAAATTGGGGTCGTAGTACACGATAGCTTTCTTTTCGCGTGCCTGGTCGAGCAGCTCCAACACTTTCTCGCGCAGCACCGGATTCAATGCGTAGTAAGAGCCGATGACAACAATGTCGTCCTCTTCCAGTTTGGGGTATATGACATCCAGCCGCTGTTTGGGATAATCCTTGTAGAAGATATATTCGGCATCGCTGTTGTCATCCAGAAAGGCAAGCGAAACGGGCGATTTCCCGTCAGGAAATACGTTGACGTAGTCCGTAGAGATATGGTTGTCACGCATGAACCTGAGGATGATATTGCCTACATGGTCGTTGCCGGTTTCACTGATGAAATAGACTGGAACGCCGGTGCGGCTCAATGAAACGATTCCATTGAATACGGAACCGCCCGGAACGGCAGCCGAAGGTTGCTCGTTACGGAAAATAATGTCTAATATCGTTTCCCCGATGCCGATTACTTTACGCATAACGCTCTTGATTTTTCTCCGAGGTAACCGCCGTGGTGACGTTTGGAGTAGTCTTCAATGGTAAATCCGGTTTTCTGCATGGTCTGTACTACCAGAATATCTCCTATAACGGTCATTACCGTTGTAGAAGTGGTAGGGGTCATGCCCAGTATGCAGACTTCCTTGGGACTTCCTGTGCTGAGACATACATCCGATTCCTGTGCCAGCGGACTGTCCGGATTTCCTGTAATGACGATAAATTTCAGTTGCGGATTCAGGTTATGCGCCAGTTGTGTCAGTTCGACGATTTCCCGTGTTTTGCCCGAATTGGAGATGAGCAGCAGCAGGTCATTCTCCTGCAGGATACCCAGGTCTCCATGCTGTGCTTCGCTGGGGTGCAGAAATACGGAAGGAATGCCGGTCGAGCAAAAGGTTGTAGCAATATTCATGGCTATTTGCCCTGCTTTACCCATGCCGGAAGTTACCAGTTTGCCTTTTTTACGGTGTACCTGTTCTACGATAAGTTCTACCGCCTTTTCGTATGCGTCCGTTACAGGGATATTCAATACGGCCTGCGCTTCTTTCTGCAAAAGCTCTTGAATGGATGCTATCATTGTCTCAATTTTGATTTATGGATTATAAGTCTACAAATATCCGTAATTTTCCATAAACGGCAATAAGTTTTATTGTATTTTTGTGCCGGTAAACTGTTTGTAGCGTAAGAATGAAGAATTTAACAGAAGAAATACAGCCTCGCCATAATCAGCACACATTGCCGAACGGCTTGCGCATCATCCATGAACCCTCCTTGTCGAAGGTGGCTTATTGTGGTTTTGCGGTGGATGCCGGAACACGCGATGAACTCGAAAACGAGCAGGGGATGGCGCATTTTGTGGAGCATCTTATTTTTAAAGGCACCAGGAAGCGCAGGGCGTGGCATATTCTGAACCGCATGGAGAATGTGGGCGGCGATTTGAACGCTTACACCAATAAGGAAGAAACCGTAATTTATTCCGCATTTCTTACCGAACATTTCGGGCGTGCTTTTGAGTTGCTGACGGATATTGTATTCCATTCCACTTTCCCTCAGCGGGAGATTGAAAAGGAGACAGAGGTTATTATAGACGAAATCCAGTCGTACGAAGACAACCCGTCCGAACTGATTTTTGATGATTTTGAGGATTTAATCTTTCGCGGGCATCCTCTGGGACGTAATATCCTCGGCAATCCGGAACAGTTGAAGAAGTTCCGCAGCGAAGATGCGGCGGTCTTTACTTCCCGCTTTTACCGTCCGGGCAATATGGTGTTCTTTGTTTTAGGCAATATGGATTTCAGACAAGTGGTGCGTTGGGCGGAAAAACTATTGGCTGATATTCCGGCTGAGGCTGTCGATAACCGTCGTACGCCCCCGCCTTTATATGTTCCGAAAAATCTGGTTTTACACAAAGATACCCATCAGGCGCACATCATGATTGGCAGTAGGGGGTACAATGCGTATGAAGACAAGCGTACGGCGCTCTATCTGCTGAATAACATCCTCGGAGGTCCGGGCATGAACAGCCGGCTGAATGTGGCCTTGCGCGAACGGCGCGGGTTGGTCTATAATGTAGAGTCCAACCTGACTTCTTATACCGATACCGGAACTTTCTGTATTTATTTCGGTTGCGATCCGGAGGATGCGGAGCTTTGTACCCGCCTTGTGTATAAAGAACTGAAACGCCTGCGCGATACCCGGATGACTTCTTCTCAGCTTGCCGCCGCCAAAAAACAGCTTATCGGGCAGATAGGCGTGGCTTCGGACAATAACGAGAACAATGCCCTCGGCATGGCAAAGACCTTCCTGCATTACAATAAATATGAAACGGCCGAAGCCGTGTTCCAGCGTATCGGACAACTGACTCCCGAAATTCTGTTGGAAGTGGCAAACGAGATGTTTGCGGAGGATTATTTATCGACACTTATTTACGATTGACAGCCTTATTCCCGCTTATTCTCTTCAGGCTGTTCCAACCGCTTCCTGCTGAATTCACAGCCGCAGTACAGTTGGTTATAGAAGTCATACTCTTTGAGGAGCTGGTTGCGGCGGTCTTGCAATCCGCCTTTCCGCCAGTTCTGTTCCCAAAAGATTGTACCGGGATAAAGGGCGGCTGCCCGTTTTCCCGCTTCGTTTATCTGGTCGAGGTTTTTCCAACGCGAAGATGCAAGGGTAGTGGTAAAGACAGAGAAGCCGTGTTCGGAAGCATAGCGTGCCGTTTCCGTCAGGCGTAATGTAAAGCATTTCAGGCAACGGCTGCCTCGTTCCGGTTCGTTTTCCAGTCCCAGCATTGTGTTCCGCCAGTGGGTATAATCGTAATCTGCATCGATGAAATCGAGGTTTTGGGACGTTACGAAACGAACGGCTTCCTGCTTTCTTATCTCATATTCCTCTTGCGGATAGATGTTGGGATTACAATAAAACACTGTCGGGCGGATGCCGTTTGCCAGCAGGCATTCAATGATGGCGGAGGAACAGGGAGCACAGCAGGAATGAAGCAGAACTCTGTCGTCGCCGTTGGGAGTTTGAATTTTCAACATAGTCATGAAGTATTTTAAACTTTCAGTTTTATTTTGCCTTTCACCAGCACTCCTGTCAACTGTACGATGATGATGGAGAAGACAAGCGATTTGAGCAGTCCCGGTACACCGCTTCCCAATGCTTCCGGATAAGTCCAGCCAGCTAATTGCTGGACGGAGTACCATATATAGGGAAGAATGTAGCAAGTGAGCGTTGCCGTTCCTGCGGGTTTGATTATATCGAACCGGTTGGTTTTGCCCTTTACATCGGTCAGCCAATAGAAAAAGCCGAATAACGGGAAGAAGGCGGCAAGACAATAAAACAGCCAGGACGGGGTAGCCTGTATCTTGGAGATAATCCAGTATGGATGCGAAACCAGTGCAAGAATCAACATGCCGGCACCAAGGATGCAGAGCATACCGATGAATTTGCCGGGATGTTCGCGATTGGCGTAGCGTTGCATGAGCAAGGAGGTCAGCAGACCCGACATTCCGAATGCGTGCAGCGTCCAGTCACTGGGAATGAAAGGCAGCAACAGGATACGGCTTCCGTACTCTTCCGGGATAAGGCCGGAATGGCTGATTACAGCGAGCGTTATCACTGCAAACCATGCAACCGCGTTTTTACGTAGGCTTTCGCGGGTGAACAGATAGATGCCGGCACATACGGCATATGTCCAGCCTATAAGACCGAGGATTCCCCACCAACTTGTATGGAACGGTTTCCCGTTGAGGTCTTTATAAATAACCAGCGTTGCAAGCAATACCACGCCTGCTACTTTCATTACGGTGAAAAGGGCTTTTTTTGTACCTTCGGCCTTTGGATATACTCCCCATGTCAGGAAGAAACCGATTACCATAAGGATAGTAAACCAGGAATGGGAAAGACCGCCTTCGATGCCGCCGCTGTTAAGCGAGAACAGCCCCATGGCAATGAGCGCTACCGTACGCCAGAATATATGTGCAATGACCTGTGTGGTTGTATCGCCCTTTTTATAACGGTTCTGTATGGCAAAGGATACTGACATGCCCATGCAGAACAGAAAGGCCGGAAAGATGGTATCGGAAAATCCCAGCATATCCTCATCGGCGGCGTGCATCAGCCAGTGAGGGACATTCTTCAATCCGGGAATGTCGTTTACGAAGAGCATAAGGAACATGGTGAGTGCGCGGAATACATCTACCGCAGCCACTCGTTGGGGTGTTAAGTTTTTCATGATAAATTTATTTTGGGGGTTCAAGGGGCAAATATAGGAAAGAATTTCTCAATATGGGGTATCAGGTTATAAAAAAGCCATTCAATCGCAGTATCATTGCAGTTGAATGGCTTTTAGCACGTTTTTAAAGGAATTCCTTATTCAAACAAGGATTTGGCGATTCCCATTTCCAGTCCTCTCAGCTCTGCCAATCCTCTCAGACGGCCGATGCAGGAGTACCCCGGGTTGGTTTTCTTCTTCAAGTCATCCACCATCTGGTGACCGTGGTCGGGACGCATCGGGATGGAAACCTTACGGCGCTGCTGCAGCTCGAGGAAAGCCTTCATCACATGGTACATGTCGACGTTGCCTTCCAGATGGTTGGCTTCGTAGAAGTTGCCTTCCTCATCGCGTTGCGTGCTGCGCAGGTGCACGAAGTTAATGCGGTCGCCGAACTGTTCCATCAGGGCGGCACAGTCATTGGCGCTGCTTACGCCCAAAGAACCGGTGCACAGGCACAGACCGTTGCTCTTGTTGGGAACGGCGTCAATCAGAGCCTGGAAATCGGCGCCGCAGCTCATGATACGCGGCAGGCCCAGGATTGAGCAGGGCGGGTCGTCCGGATGGATCACCAGCTCGACGCCGGCCTCGTCGGCAACGGGACAGATTTCGCTGAGGAAATATATCAGGTTGGAACGCAGCTTTTCGGGGGTGATGTCCCTGTAACGGTCAAGCTCTTTCTGGAACTGCTCCAAGGTAAAGCTCTCTTCCGAACCGGGCAGGCCGGCAATCATGTTGCGTACCAGCAACTGCCTGTCGTCTTTCGTCATCTGCTCGAAGCGGGCTTTGGCCCTGGCCTTTTCCGCGTCGGTGTAATCGGCTTCCGCACCGGGGCGCTTCAGCAGGAAGAGGTCGAAAGCGATGAAGGCCGCACGTTCGAAGCGCAGGGCGCGGCTGCCGTCGGGAAGCTCGTAGGCAAGGTCGGTACGCGTCCAGTCCAGTACGGGCATGAAGTTGTACGTCACGATGTTCACACCGCATTTGCCGAGGTTGCGCAGGCTTTCCTTGTAGTTGTCGATATACCGTTGGAAATCTCCGGTCTGCGTCTTGATGTGCTCGTGTACGAGTACGCTTTCAACGACCGACCAGCGGAGACCTGCGGCTTCAATCATCTCCTTGCGTTTCATGATTTCTTCCACCGTCCACACCTCGCCGTTGGGGATGTGGTGCAGGGCGTTCACGATGCCGGTGGCTCCGGCCTGTCTGATGTCCCATAGGCTGACAGGGTCGTTAGGACCGTACCACCGCCAGGTTTGTTCACAAAGTATCATATTGTAATGGTATAAGTTTATAAAGTATATGTCTGTCTATTATGAGATGTGCCAAAATACACTTGATGATTTCTTTTTTAGGCACGGATTACACGGATTTCATCAGATGGAGAATGCGTCGAAACCGCCGTCCACCACCGAGAGTGCCCCGGTCACGAAGCTGGAAGCGTCACTGATGAGGTAGTGAATGGTTCCGAACAGCTCTTCCGGTTCGGCAAAGCGTCCGCACGGAGTGTGGGCGATGATGGTCTTTGCACGGTCTGTGTACGAACCGTCGGGGTTGGTGAGCAGCGCACGGTTCTGGTTGGTGAGCAGGAATCCCGGAACAATGGCGTTCACGCGGAGTTCGGGGCTGAATTTGGTTGCCAGTTCGGTCGCCATATAGCGTGTATAATTGCCGATGGCTGCTTTGGCGGAACCGTAACCTACTACGCGCGTCAGAGGACGAAGGGCGGATTCGGAGCAGAAATTAACGATGGCGCCTTTCTTGTTCTTTGCCATGACGTCTACGAACACCATGGTGGGAAGCACCGTACCGAAGAGGTTCAGGTCTACCACTTTGCGGAATGCGTCCACATCGAGGTCGAGCACGGTCTTGTCCGGAGCGATGGTAGCGCCCGGCATGTTGCCGCCTGCGGCGTTCAGCAGCACGTCGATAGTGCCGAAGCGTTTGAGGATGGCTTTCTTGTTTTCTTCCAGCACTTCCTTGTTCAGTACGTCGGTTACGAGAAACAGGGCTTCGGACTTTCGGTTAAGCTCGGCTTCCAGTTCCCTGCCTGCTTCTTCCACACGGTCCAGAATTACGATTTTAGCTCCTTGCTCGGCCAGATAGTTGGCGATGTTTTTTCCTAAAATGCCACAACCGCCTGTTATGACGATTACTTTGTTTTTAATGTCGAATAAGTTTTTCATATCTTCCGTTTTAAATATATCGCTTAGTTATTCTTTAATGCTTTCCAGAAACTCAATCTCTATAATGCGAAGATTGTGTTTTCCTTTATTCGCCTTTGCTTTCTTCTCCATGTCATTGGCCGCTCCGCCTGCCACTTCCACAATTTGCCCGAAAGCATCTTTATCGGTAGTACTTCCTTTCAAGCGGACGGTTATCTTATCGGAACGTACCGGCTTATCCACTTCCAAATGTACATATCCCAGGCTCTTTTCCGTGTTACCGCTCCAAATCAATTCGTTTCCGGCATACACCTCCAAAGGATAGCTACGGGAACGCCATCCGTTCAACTTGATGCAGATGTCATCAACACTTGCCTTTTCAGCTAATGTATAAGTTATCCAAGCGGTACTTAACTGACCGTCATTCGCCCATTCACTCAACTCGTTGTCATCATAGCTATTTCCCGTTTCAGTCTGGTTAGCACCCGCTTCAGCGGATACAATGGCTATGTCGCGTTTAATATCCTTATAAGAGGGAGTCAACGGTGTTTCCCCTTTATCCAACTTTCCTTTCAGAGTCAGTTGAGGCAAGTAGCCGCTCAACCCGTCCACGACCTTCACCGGAACAGTTTGCAGCGTAAGCGTTGCAGGCGGAAGTCCTTTCGCCTCGGCCATGACAACAATCTTACCGGCTTTGGTCGTGCTACGGATGAGTGCACGGTTGATACCACATTCCACCGGAAGGTTCATATCCAAGATATGATTGTCTTTTCCCTGTGCAATACCGCCACGCCATTCGGCTTCACCTTTCAAGGTAAACCGTACCGTGCGATTATCCAACGAACAACGCCTGCCGTCTTTATCCACAACTTCCACTTGAAGCAGAGCCATATCCGCTCCGTCCGCATGAAAACCTTCAGGGTTCTGCATAGCGGTAAGTTTCAAGCAAGCGGCTTCGCCCGCTGTGAACAATGTATAACGGCTTACCTCCTTACCTTTTCCGTCATAACTTACCGCTTCCAGTTTACCCGGTTGATAAGCTACCTTATCGAAAGTGAAAAGAAAATGATACGCACGTTTTCCCATACCCAGGGATTTTCCATTCAACAACAGTTCCACCTGCTCGCCATTCGATACGACATATACCGGTTTCACCGTATTTTCGGGATAACTCCAATGTCCGATAATATAGGTCTGATACTTATCCGTATCTACCCAACCGTTCCACATTACCTGATGGGCAAAGAAAGCATCTTTCTCTATGCGCATGGGATCTGTTACGCCACTACGACGATAATTTTCTTCACCGCGATAGTGTGTATTGGAATCTGAGAAGATAATCTTCGTACCACCTGCACTTACCCTTAATCCAGTACCCGGACGTTCGCGCCAATAATCATACCAACGGCGAACCATTTCCAAAGCCAGCATATCCTGATTATGGTTATAATCCGTTGCAGGCTGACCGCGGTAAAGCGGTCCCGCACCTTCTTTATGGAAAGGATAGCTGTATTCATCCCAATATTTACGCAATCCCTCATCACGGCAATATTCGGTAGCCCACATCGGATGCTTCTTGCTCTTGTTGATATAAAGCATCTCACCGCCATATTCCGCTTCATTAATGTCGAGCATCTCACGCGAACCGATGGCACGACCGCCAAAGGGGTCGAATTTATCACGGATACCTTTCATCTCAATCATGTGCTCGCGACTGATAGACTCATTGCCGCATTCGTAAAACAGAATACTCGGATTATTACGGTTATAAATAATAGCGTCGCGCATCAGTTCCGTACGTTGTTCCCACTGGCGTCCCTGACGGTCTTTCTCCGCATCACCGGCAGGCATGGCCTGAATGAGACCGACACGGTCGCAAGACTCCACATCCTGTTTCCAAGGAGTGACATGCATCCAGCGGACAAGATTCGCGTTACTCTCTACCATGAGACCATTGGAATAGTCGCTCAGCCATGCAGGAACGGAAAGCCCCACTGCCGGCCATTCATTGCTGGTACGCTGGGCATAGCCCTTCATTTGAATAACGCGGTCGTTCAGCCAGACTTTTCCTTCACCAAACTTTGTTTTACGGAAACCGGTACGAGTAACCACGTCATCAAAAACCTTTCCCTTGTCGTCCAATAAAGCCGTGTTCACAGTGTACAGATAACCGTATCCCCAGCTCCAAAAATGCAAATTGCTGACGTCGGCAACAGCTTTCACAGTTCCCGTCTCTCCGGCTTTCAGTACAGTTTTATCCCCATTGAAAGTTTTTACCAATTTACCGTCCGCATCGGTCAAAGTTACCCGATAACTGAAACTGCGTGTTTCGCGGCTGTCGTTTCTCACCTCAGACTCGGCATGTATCTTCGCCTTACGACCCTTGATATCGAAATCGGTTGCATATACATATACACCGGTTGTTTTCAGATTGCTGTATAGAGGCAATGTCTGATACACTTCATCCGTCACATATAAAAACACATTTTTGGGAATACCGCCATAGTTGGCATTGAAATTACGGTCACTCCACTGAAACTTAGAGTTAGTACGCTTCTCGCGATAAAACCAATTGTTGTCCGTACGCACGGCAAGCACATTATCTCCTTCCTTCATATACGGAGTAAGATCAAAGCCTACAGCCATGACACCATTTTCATGCAATCCCAAATATTGTCCATTCAGGAAAAACTCCCCACCTTGTCGAACTCCCTCGAATTCCACAAACACCTTTTTGCCGCTCAGTTCCTCTATCCGGAAATGCTTGCGATACCAGACAACCGTATCGGTATGCTGTTCGATGGATATTCTGAAAGCCTCATCTTCGTTGAAGGCATGGGGCAACGTAACTTGCTTCCAACTGCTATCTTTAAAGTCAAGCTTCTTTGCCTGTGGAAAGTCACCCACCTGCAGGCGCCATTCACTGTTAAAATTATACTTCTTGCGCTCTGCCGCATAACCGTTTATCGTGAAAAAGATTATCAACAGAAAGGTAAGTAGATAAAAGTTGCTCTTCATGTTCTTATTGCTATAATTCATTAGTATTCTTTTAGTTTAGCCATTCATTACTTATATGCTTCGTTTTGCTGATACAGTCCTTCCTTCGCTTTCATTTGCGTATCGGGGATAGGATAAAGATAAGTACCCGGCTGTACGTTATTGATATAGTTATCATAGACAGAAGTTCCGGCTGCTTTGTCCGAGAATTTGGCACGTACCTTTTCCATGTATGTATTGTGACGCACGAGGTCGTGCCAGCGAATACCTTCAAAGGCAAGTTCGCGCCGACGTTCATCTTCCACACACTGCAAGAAAGCATTTTCCGTTTTCTGTACAGCGCTCAATTCCGCCAGCCCGGCGCGGGTACGTATTTTGTTTACCAACCGCACACCTTCATCCGTAGGCCCTACAATCTCGGCATACATCAACATCACATCTTCTAAACGGATGAGCGGATAGTTGATGGGGAAATAAGTACGATCCACTATTTGCCCGTCGATATCACTATATCCCAGTTCTTTCCGTTTGATTTTATGTTCGAAAAACTTTGTGAAATAGTTCTTCTTGGGGTCGACCGTCGCCTCATAACGCACATCCGCCCTGTTCGCTTCATAAAGTGCTGCCAGCGCATCCGAACAGGTTATGCGATTACCCGACATCTGAATGCCGATATAGTCTGTTCCTACATTGGGTACAGACATAAATACGACCGGATTTCCGTAGTTCTTTTCCGCCACATATTGCACTTCGAAAATATGATATTTGTTGTCGTTATCGCTAATCCAGATACGTTTCCAAGTATCACCGTCAGCCGCCCAGTACTTATTGTTCTTCTCTGCATACTGGATAACATCACCCAACATTTCCTTCGCAAGTGATAATTTAGCAGTATCATACAAAGGAAAACCAGCCATAGTCAAACAGACTCTGCCAAGCAAAGCCTGTGCAGCCGGCAGTGTAGCGCGTCCTGCTTCGGCTATCCCCCCACTGCTTGTATAGGCTTGCTCTTTCATATTTTCTATGGCATACTGCAAATCGGGAATAATCACTTCCTCATACACGTCTTTCGGTTCAGACTGCGGTGTACTCATTGCTTCTGCCGCACTTAAGGATTGGGTAGCAACCGGTACACGTCCGAAATACCGCACCAGTTCAAAATAAGCATAGGCACGTAAAAAGCGTGCTTCAGCCATGAAAGTGGCTTTTACGTCTATATCGGCATCCTCTCCGCTATTGAACTCAAGCTTTTCCACTCTTTCAAGAAAAAGATTTGAGCGGGAAACAATTTTATAGAAAGCATTCCAAGCGCTGTTTATTGTTCCGGCAGTATATATATTCGGATTGAAGACACTGATGTCCACGTAGTCACGTTGTTTATCATCTGCAGGTTCGGTCCATACATCATCCGAACGACCGTCGGACATAAGCAGAATATATTCGGGAACAGGCAACAAGCCGTTATAAATACCCAACAACGCTTGTTCGGCCTGAACGGGTGTCTGAAAGAAATCCACCGTAGGACGCGAGGTCGGCGATTTCACTTCCAGCCAGTCCTCACAGGAAGCAGTAGTAAACAGCGTACTTGCCAGCAGAGTGATGTAAATACATATATGATAAATCGTTTTCATAAGTGATGTTTTTTTAAAGGTTATTTCTTTAGAAACTGAAATTGGCACCAATCGTATACGTACGCGCTTGCGGATAGGCATTGTTGCCTTTGTTTTCGGGCGAATATCCACCGTCGTATTTATCCCACATCCATACATTCTCTACCGTGAAATAGACACGTGCATTACGTACAATCTTCCGGTTAAGCGGCAACTTGTACCCCAAAGTGATATTCTTAATGCGAATATAGTCCGAACTGTAAAGCCAGCGCGTATCACGCAATTCACCGGTAGTAGAGTTCAATGCCGGTGTCTTACCGTCACCCGGTTCTTCCTCCGAACGCCACATATTTTTCCACCAGGAAAAGACATTCTGGGAGATAGCCATACCCGGATTGTCCATATAACGTCCCGGTGACATACTATAAAGCATACCGCCAAACTGTGCCGTACATAGAACAGACAGGTCGAATGCTTTCCAACTCAACTTATTCGTCATACCGAAAGTGAAGTCTGGATTAGGCTTGCCTACCAGCGTACGGTCATCGTCATTAATAACACCGTCGTCGTTCACGTCACGGTAACGCACGTCACCCAATGCCGTACCCTTACGCACCGGATATTTCCGCAAATCTTCAGAATACTGGTACACACCCACGGCATCATACATATAAAAACTGCGCATAGGCTGTCCCACCATCTATAATCCGCAAATCGAAATGTTCGCGCATTTCAAAACCAAAAGTTCATTTCACAAAACGAAACGTATAATTTAAGGCACTCCTTATTCCATTTCAACAAGCCATTTATAGGCTAAAAATAACAGAAAATCACTTGCAAATATCAGCAAAAAGTGCTATCTTTACATAGTTAAATTGAGGTCGTTTACCCTCAAATCAGTTCAGTTCTGTATTCCCCTACCCTATCAATATTCTAAAAAATTCGACCGGCTTCGCCGGTATTTGAATACCTTTTAAACGGAATTCGGAAACCATCCGAATCCCGTTCTTTCGTTTTAGTCGCTTTGCGCTTACGCCACCTCGCGTATCGCCTTATACGCTGCCACGCTTTGCGCCCGGACGATTTTGCCGCGGAAGGCCAGACGCGAGCCGACACTCGCATTCGTACTCGAAGCATCGTTATTCGCATACGCACTCGACACACCGCCATGCGCATTCGCACCGTTGTACCCGCGATAGACCAC
>OODJ01000173.1_pt1 | contig 75369 bp, 80 predicted proteins | sample 1671611 | NCBI WGS metagenome assembly OODJ01 (sample SAMN06348174, study PRJEB24527) | human gut metagenome | biome: human gut; feature: ankylosing spondylitis patient; material: feces | host: Homo sapiens | place: China | collected 2015-10 | reverse complement strand
TGCCGCTTTTTTGCGGCAGCGCCCTTTTTTATTTTTTCTGATTTCGTATATTTTGACGGACAAGACAATATAAATGTAGTACAAGCGTAGAGAGGAGGAAGAGAAGGTTTGCAGATTTGTCCCGAATTGCTTCGAATTTTAAAGTATTTGCCTGAAAAGGTCTCCTCTGCCGTAGGGCGTTTTGCCGAAGAGTTGTCAGGAAACGATAACTATCTTTCTGAAATTCGGCTGCGTGCCAATGCGCCGATATCAGTCACATACCTTGACCGGAATGTTGTCCTTTTTGAAGGAAAATTTGTGATATGCAGCGAAGCTGAGGTTTTAGGAACACTACAGAGACTTTGCGAGGATTCAGTGCATACATACAGTGAAACGATTCGCGAAGGATTCGTTTCTCTTGAGAACGGCTATCGAATCGGTATTGTCGGACGGGCAGGCGGAGACAGCGAAACGATAAAAAATGTGTACGGAATTTCTTCCTTGTCCATTCGTTTGCCTCATGTGGTAACTGGGGTAGGCACTGCTGCCATGAAATATGTTTATGACGGAGGAAGAATTTGCAGTACGCTATTTTATTCGCCGCCGAATGTTGGAAAAACGACGCTTGTTCGGGATCTTGCGAGGATTCTTTCAACCGGCAAATCTGCGCGACGCATTTCAATTGTGGATACGCGGGCGGAAATCTATATCCGATCTTTGTTTTCTGATTCTATTGCTGATGTCTTAGTCGGATATCCGCGTGCGAAAGGCATTGAAATTGCAACAAGAACGATGTCTCCTGAGGCGATTATTTGTGATGAGATCGGTACGCTTGAAGAAGCAAAGGCAATTCTGTCCGCACAGAACAGCGGAGTCCCTTTGATTGCAACAGCACATGCTGATTCTTTTGACAGGCTGATAAAACGTCCTAATATGAAAACGTTGTATGACAGTCATATCTTTCGGTATTATATCGGAATTTCACGTGCACCGGGGTCCGGACGGTTCGATTATACCGTGTTTGACACGGAAAAGGGAGCATGAGAGAGATGCGGCAAATTGAAGAATGAAAATGGAAAGGATTTCTGTTTATGATAAAGCTGGTCGGTGCGGTACTGTGTTTTTTGACTTCTTTTCTGATCGGAATTTTTGCCGGTAAGAAGGAACGGGAACGGACAGCACAGTGCGAGGCTTTTTTGGAGCTGTTTGAGTATGTAAAAAATCAAGTCGGTTTTTTCCTTGCGCCAACGAAGCGTATTTATCAGTCTTTTGAAAATGATGTTTTGGCTCAAACTGGTTTTCTTGCGGCTCTTTCCTCTCATGAAAATGACGAGGTCTATTTTGATGCATGGCAAGCGGCGCTTGAGGAATGCCGCTCAGAAATCAAACTGAGTAAATCTCAATATGAAATCGTAAAAGCATTCGGCGCGTGCGTCGGAAAGAGCAACGAGCAGCTTCAGATAAAAAATTTTGACTATTATATCAAGGCGATGACAGCAGAAACAGAAAAGCAAAAAGATGAAATGCAGAAAAATATTAAGCTGTATAGAACCATCGGTTTTACTGTTGGTGCTGCCATTGCTATTTTGGTTATCTGATTTTAGTATGACAATAAGTACTGATAGTTTGGGGAAATCGAGAAGAAAGGAATCATGGCAAAAATGAATACAGAGCTTATACTCAAGGTCGCGGGGATCGGGATTCTTGTGACCATTGCTTATCAGATCTTAAGTAAATCCGGAAGGGATGAACAGGCAATGCTGGTATCCATATCGGGTATTATCATCGTGCTTTTCATGCTTGTGCGTGAAATGGGGGGGCTTTTCGATTCTGTGAAAAGCATTTTCGGCTTGTGAATATCGTTGAGATATGCGGAATTGCTGTCATAGGGTTGACAGCAGTCATGGTTCTGCGAACGATTCGTCCCGAATATGCAATGCTGGCGGGCATATTGACCGGACTTATTTTGCTTGCCGCTGCCGTTTTGGAATTGTCATCCGTGATCGGTTACATACAGGATATGACTGACAGCACCGGTTTTTCCCTTTATTCCTCGGTGATTCTAAAATCGCTCGGCATTGGTATTCTTGCTCAGACAACAGCGGATATTTGCCGAGACAGCGGAGAGACAGCGATTGCTTCGAAAGTAGAGTTTGCTGCAAAAATCATTATTTTATTGCTTGCTATTCCGATTCTGAAAACACTGCTTGAGCTTATCGCGGATTTTCTTGCCGGATGATGATGGCAGAAAACTGCCGGATGTGTGCTTTAAAGGGGGAGATTGATGTGAAAAAGAGAAGATGCGACTTTTTTGATTTGTTTTTCACCAAAACTTTTTTTGCCGGCAATGAGGCGGATAAAAGATGAAGCGCCTTTTGATAACCGCCATATCGGTATTGCTGATTGTGTTTGGAAATATCCGACTCTGTGCGGCAGGTGGAACGACGGATGAAGATGAAAATAAAATTGATATCACGGTCCCTGGGGAAATCGAAGAATATTTGCCGGAGGATGTTTTTGATATCGATGCTTCGGAAATCTATCAGGCATTTGATTTTTCTTATTTTTCCGAAACTTTTTTGAAACTTATCGCTTCGGCAGCGCCGGAGGCGAGCAAAAATTTTGCCGTTCTTCTCGGACTTCTTATCATTGCTGCCTGTTTGCGTGCGCTGCGGGATACCGTTACGCTTTCAGGAATGAAAACGGCGCTTGAACTTGTCGGCATGCTCTGTATCTGCACTGCGGTTTTTTCTGTAACGGAAACGGCTTTTTCATTGGCGGAATCCTTCATTGACACGCTTTCAACTTTTATGTCGGCAGTAACGCCGACAATGACAGCGCTAATGATTGCTGGGGGAAATGTTAATTCCGCAGCCGTCATGTCAGGCGTAATATCAACTGCGCTTACTGTTCTTGGTGCAATTTGTTCGGGAGTGCTGTTTCCTTTGATTCGTCTTTGTTTGTGTCTTTCCGCGGTTTCCTCTGTATTCGGAGTTACGGGAATCGGTGGAATCACACCGATCATCAAAAAAATCATTACCTATATTTTCGGATTTGTTGCTCTCTGCCTTTCCGCAGTACTTGCTTTTCAGGGAATTATTTCGAAGAGTGCAGACAGTCTTGCACTCAAAGGAATTAAATTTGCGGTGGGAAGCTTTATTCCGGTTGTGGGAAGTGCAGTCAATGAAGCACTTTCAACTATCGCCGGAGGCGTGGGAACCATCAAAGCGGCAACAGGCGTCATCGGAGCTGTGACCGTGTGTCTTTTGGCGGCACTTCCGGTTATCAGACTTCTTATGCACAAACTGTTCCTTGAACTTTTGTCGGTATGTTCCGGAATTTTAGGGCTTGGTCCGGAAGGAAAGCTGATATCGGAAATTGCTTCTTTTCTGGGATATACAGCGGCCGTTATGTCAATTTCAGCGGTGTTTTTTGTTCTTTCGCTTTCGATTATGGCGGCGATAGGCATATGACCGGGATCTGAGGAGGTACATATGAGTGAAATCTTATCCTATTTTGGAGAAGTTATCGTTCTGACAGCGGTTTCGGGTATTCTGTTCGCAGTAGCTCCTGAAGGAAATGTGAAAAAGTATATCAATTTTATCATATCCGTATGCATATTGGCTGCGGTGGTGGCGCCGATGATTTCGGCTGTGACAAATCTGCCTGAAAAAATTCGACTTGAAGATGCATTTGAGGACGCGGTAGCACAGGAATCCGAAAAAATTGAAAGCGCAGTGGTGAAAGCAAGTAAAAATGAGATTGAAAAAGCGATATGCTCCCTTATCTGTACAAAATTTTCTCTTGACGAGGATGCGGTATCCTGTGAAATTGAATTGGATACAACAGATCTTTCCAATATTGAAATTACCAAGATCATTCTCGGATTGCCGTCGTCCAAAAATCATGAGAATATTAAAAATTATATAGATGAAATGTTTCTTGGAAAAAGCGAAATCATAATATCGGAGGGAGATTCATGAGCTTGTTTGACAAAATGTCTGGAAAAAAGAAAGGAATTTTGCTTGCCGTGATTGGGTTTATCGGAATCCTTCTCATTATCATCGGAACGGTGGGGGAAAAAAGAAAAGAAGCAGCAAATACGGAAAATATGTCGGAAAAAAATCAAGCTACATTGGAATATATTGAGATGCTTGAGAATAAAATTAAAACCATAACAGAACAAATTACAGGTTCGGATTGTGTGAAAGTCATTGTCAGTATTTCATCGGGTCCCGAATATATTTATGTATCTAACGAGGAACTTGACGAAAATTATTCGGCAAAGGAGTACATAACCGTAAAAACGGAAAACGGCTCAGATGAGTTAATCCTTCTCAAGGAGGTCTATCCGAAGGTGGAGGGCGTTTCTGTCGCCTGCCCGGGGGGAGACAATCCGGAGATTCAGGCAAAGCTCATTCGTGTCATTTCAACAGCGCTTGACGTATCCAGCAACCGAATCTGTATTGTAGGAACAAAATAATTATAAAAAAGGAGAATTGAAGATGAGAAACGAAGAGAGAGCCGCAATGAGAGCGGGTATGGCGCAGGAGCAGGACACGGGAGTCCTTGATCTTCCTCAGGCAGAGAAAAAGGAATTCAAATTTAAGAGCATATTTGCCAGCGGAGAAAAGGGCATCAAAAAGTTTGGGGTAAGAAATCTTGTCATTGTACTTTCGGTACTTTTAATCGGAGTCGCCGTTTATGTCAACTGGGCATTGTTCGGCGGAAGCACAAATCCTGACGATGATCTCAATGCGAATCTTCCCGGAGAGACTGACGATGTATCTCAGTCCGGAGAAGAAGAAGTCACAAATTATTTTGCAGCTTCTCAGATTGAACGCCAAAGAGCAAGAGATGAAGCGATTGAAGTGCTTCAGGGTGTTGTAGACGATGCAGATTCTCTCGAATCTGCCAAAGAGCAGGCTCTTGCTGATATTGCCGCTATTGCTGCTACCATTGAGAAAGAAGCAAATATCGAATCTCTGATTAAAGCAAAAGGCTTTGAGGAATGTGTTGCTGTTATCAACGGTGATAAGGCAAATATCATTGTAAAGAGCGAAGGACTTCAGCCCAATCAACTGTCTCAGATTCTTGAAATTGTTTATCTGCAGGCAGATATCCTTCCCGAAAACGTAACCATCGCAGAAAAATAAGAAAAAAGACCGGCAGCTGCCGGTCTTTTTTTATGAATTTTATGATGCGTATCCATCGCGTAAGCATTGTGATAGAAGATATCCTTAGATAGCAAGCAGGCAGTTCCAAGAAAGACAATTCCGCTACGGAAAAGCCTATTCCGGCGCAGATTCTATTCTCAGAACATAAGATTTGCGCCAAGGCAGGGATATCCTGCTGCTTTATGCGCTTCAAGCAGTTCGTCACACATGGAAACGATGTCATCAATAGAGAGTTCTGACGCAGTATGGGGATCCAGCATTGCCGCATTGTAGACAAGCTCTTTTTTGCCGGTTACGGCGGCTTCAATGGTGAGAAGCTGAACATTGATATTTGTCATATTCATGGCCGCACATTGAGGGGGAAGTGCCCCAACATAGATTGGAGAAATTCCGGTCCCGTCCACGAGGCAGGGAACTTCTACGCAAGCGTCTTTTACCAGATTGGAAATCAACCCATGGTTAATGACGTTGCCCCCGATTCGGTATGGTGTATTGGTAATGATGGCTTCCAGAATATGCGATGCGTATTCGATGCTTCGGCTGTGCTCGATATTGCCGCCGTTTAGGATTTCATCTTTTTGTGCTTTCCATCTTTCGATTTGATTGACACAGCGACGAGGATATTCATCGAGCGGTATATGATATTTTTCTATCAGCTCCGGATAGTTTGATTTGATGTAAAACGGATTGTATTCGGCATTATGCTCACTGCTTTCCGTACAGTAATATCCGAATCTGAGAATATAATCAAAACGAACCATGTCGCGGTGTCCTTCGGGGGACAGATTTTTTTCTGCGGCGATCCGGCGCACTTCAGGATACAAATCATTACCGTTAAGGTCTTCCAGTGTTAAGAGCCATGCCATATGATTAATACCGGCAATCAGCTCCTTATGACCGGTAACCTCGATGCCGCATTCGCGCAGTACCGTATCCGCGCATGTCTGTACGCTGTGGCAAAGACCGATCGTTTTGATATCGGTATACCGTTGCATAAAGCCGGTCAGCATTGCCATGGGGTTGGTATAATTGAGAAACCATGCATTTGGACAAACTGCGGACATGTCTTCGGCAATACCGCGAAGTACGGGAATGGTACGAAGCGCACGGAAAATTCCCCCGATTCCAAGGGTATCGCCAATGGTTTGACGAAGTCCGTATTTTTTCGGAATTTCAAAGTCGATGACCGTACAGGGTGAATAAAGTCCGACCTGCACTGCATTGATTACAAAATCCGCGCCGGCAAGTGCGGCGCGTCTGTTTTGGAGTCCGCAATAGGTTTTGATGGTTGCCCTGTTTTGATTGATGCTTTTATTTAGTGCCAGAATCAGCTCTTCCGATTCGGCAAGCCGTTCCGAATCAATGTCGTAAAGTGCGATTTCCGCTTGATGCATGGCATCACACAGAAGGCAATCTCCGATGACGTTTTTTACGAATACGGTGCTTCCGGCACCGATAAATGTAATTTTTACCATGATTATTCTATCCTTTCTTATATTTCTCAGTCAGAAGAAAGCACGCAGTCTATTATGATTAAGATGGAAAGCATCATAAGCTCATCCTCTGTTTCCTTCATGTCAATGACATAACTGTCACCCCATGTAAACCATTCCTTCCCGATCTGAGCGACCGAAATGCCGTCACGCAGAATTTCATAGTCATGAGACAGAAAGTCGCCTTCTATTGTATAAGGGGCTCCGTCCATATAATACTTTGGCGTGAAGAAGGAAAATTCTTTCGCAATTTCGGCGGCAAGGGAATTATTCCTGAAAATTTGATAGCGGGGAAGGAATGTAAAGAGTTTTCGCTGAATTTTGAGCAATTCCGTTTCTGACATATCATAAACACGAAGTGCTTTCGGAAAAGAAAAGAAATCGCCGACGACGGTATAACGGTCATTTCCTTCCTCATCCTTAACGGTAAAGCTGTCGCGGAAAGAAAAGACTTTTTGCTTAACGTACAGTTTCACGTTCCGGTTTCCTTTCAGATGTTTTTAAAAAGTAAGCCCCGCTGAATGGAAGCGGGGCTTATCAGGGTTCAATCAATGGCAGATGCACTTTTCTGTGTCTTTGTCAAAGATATGCACTCTTGTCGTATCAATGGCAACCTTGATGTTTTCACCGACTTGTGCGGTAGATCTCGGAGAGACTCTTGCGGTCAACTTGACCTCGCCGGATTTATCGATGACGATATTCTTTCTCTTGGCAAGTTCTTCATCGACAACGACTCTGTTTGCAATCAGATAAAGATAGATTTCAGCACCCATGAGCTCCGTTACGTCGACATATGCCTCAAAGGAACATTCCTCAAGTGCTGCAATCTGCATCGGGGTATCAACAATACATTCAGGACGAACGCCCGCGATGACTTCCTTGCCCATATAAGGCTGAAGTTCGGGAAGATTGCCTTTTTCTTCAGGAAGCTTGATTTTGACTTCACCGAATTTCAAATAGACCCCGCCGGCTTCTTTTTCAAGCGTGCAGTTGATGAAGTTCATCTGCGGTGTTCCGATAAAGCCAGCCACAAAAAGATTGACGGGATTATCATACAAATTCTGAGGAGAATCTACCTGCTGAATGATACCGTCTTTCATAACGACGATTCTTGTCGCCATCGTCATAGCCTCAACCTGGTCGTGCGTAACGTAAATAAACGTTGCACCAAGCTTGTTGTGAAGCTTTGTGATTTCGGTTCTCATCGCAGCACGAAGTTTTGCGTCGAGGTTGGAAAGCGGTTCGTCAAGCAGGAATACCTGCGGGTCACGGACGATAGCACGTCCGAGTGCCACACGCTGTTTCTGACCACCGGACAGCGCTTTCGGATAACGGTCGAGCAGGTGGGTAATATCCAAAATACGTGCGGCTTCCTCTACTTTGCGTTTGATGGTTTCTTTGGGCATTTTACGGAGCTTCAGACCGAACGCCATGTTGTCAAATACGGTCATGTGCGGATACAGAGCGTAGTTCTGGAACACCATTGCGATATCTCTGTCTTTTGGTGCTACATCGTTGACGAGCTTATCGCCGATGAAAAGTTCGCCCTCTGTAATTTCTTCAAGTCCCGCAATCATACGAAGCGTTGTGGATTTACCGCAACCGGAAGGACCGACGAATATGATGAATTCCGTATCCTTGACTTCAAGACAGAAGTCAGATACCGCGGTTACTCCGCCGGGATATTTTTTGTAAATGTGTCTTAAGGACAGACTTGCCATATGAGACTCCGTTCTCGGCGACATAACGAATTTTTATATTCCATCACTCAGCCGCCGATGAGAGATGTGCGGAAAACGCGGAGAAGCGCGTTCCATATTTTTAAAAATAAAAGTGTCATTGCTAATGTAACGATATTATTATAACAGACATTCTCTATTTTTGAAAGAGGGTAAATCTCCAAAATTTCCGGTTTTTATTTGTTGCTTTTGCACAAAACCAGTGAAATATTATTGAACAGGAACGAAAATTGAGAAAAAAACTAATAAATTAAAAATCTTTCATCGTGAGACCGATCCGTTTCTTGGCAAGATCAATCGCCTTGATTTTTACCTTGACATGGTCACCGACAGAAAGGACTTCACTGGGATGTTTGATATATTTTTGACAGATTTCGGAAATATGGACAAGACCATCCTGATGAACGCCGATATCAACAAAAGCGCCGAAGTCAATGACATTACGAACGACGCCATCCAGCACCATACCGACCGATAAATCGGAAATATCCAGAATATCCGAGCGAAGTTCAGGCGTCGGAAGAGAATCACGGATATCCCGTCCCGGCTTTTCAAGCTCAGTGATGATATCAAGAACGGTGGGCTCGCCGGTAGAGAGTTCTCCTGCCAGTTTTTCGATTCCGTAAGCCTCGGCAGCTTTTCGGAGTCCCGGAAGTCCTGCGCTTGTAATATCTTTTTTTGTATATCCGAATTTGCCGATGAGAATTTTAGCTTTGTCATAGGATTCCGGATGAATTCCGGTGTTATCAAAAATTTCGTCAGAACCGGAAACGCGAAGAAAGCCTGCGCATTGTTCATATGCTTTGGCACCGATTCTCGGTACTTTCATAATTTCGGCGCGTCGGTGAAACTCGCCGTTTTCCTCTCTGTATTTGACAATGTTTTTTGCGGAGGCGGCGTTGATCCCTGCGATATGTTCAAGCAGGGAATACGAAGCAGTATTGACATCTACGCCGACGGCATTGACACAATCCTCGACAACACCGGAAAGTGCTTCGTCGAGCCTTGCCTGCTTCATATCATGCTGGTATTGTCCGACGCCGATGGATTTGGGATCGATTTTGACAAGCTCCGCCAGCGGATCCTGAATCCGGCGTGCGATGGAGACGGCACTGCGTTGTGTAACATCGAAATCCGGGAATTCCTGTGCACCGAGTTTGGAGGCGGAATAAACGGAGGCTCCCGCTTCGCTTGTCACAAGATATTTGGTTTTGCCACCCAACTCTTTGAGTGTGTCGGCAATAAAAATCTCGCTTTCCTTGGAGGCCGTTCCGTTGCCGATTGAGATGATGTCAACGTCATATTTTTCAATGAGGCGCCGTATGATTTTTTTGGATTCTTCGATTTTTTCCTGTGGCTTTGTCGGATAAATAACGGCAGTATCCAACACTTTTCCTGTTTTGTCTACCACGGCAAGCTTACAGCCTGTACGATATCCGGGATCAAAGCCAAGTACGGTTTTGCCTTTGATCGGCGCCTGCATGAGAAGATTTTTGAGATTTTGTGAGAAGAGCTTGATTGCGCCTTCGCTTGCCGTATCAAATAAATCGGAACGAAGCTCTCGTTCGATGGATGGTGCAATCAGCCGATCGTAGCTGTCCACCATTGCAGCGACAACATAGGAAAAAGCCGGACTGTGAGGATTGGTAACAACCTGATAAACCAGATAGTTGAGGGGGATATCCTTAGAAATATCCACGGATACCTTCAAGTATTCTTCTTTTTCTCCTCTGTTGATCGCGAGAATCCGATGGGAAGGGACGTTTGAGAGCTTTTCGTTGTAATCATAATACATAGAATATACGGAATCTTCATCTTTTGCGTTTTTTACGGAAAGAAAAGCATATTCATAGGTCAGAGCGCGGATGTCACGCCGGTAATCCGCGTTGTCGGATATTTCTTCAGCAAGGATATCCATTGCGCCGGCAAGTGCTTCTTCCGCTGAGGCGACATTTTTTTCTTCACTTATATATTCTGCCGCGATGTCGGGAAGAGATGTGTTATAACGGTCTTTTTGTGCGGAAAGAAGTTCCGCAAGCGGCGCGAGCCCTTTTTCTTTTGCGACGGACGCTCTTGTTTTTTTCTTTTGCTTATAGGGCCGGTAAATATCTTCGATTTCTGCGAGAATGGTGGCATTTTGAAGCGCTTCCTCTATTTCCGGAGTCATTTTCCCTTGCTCCGAAATGGCATGGTAAACTTCTTCCTTGCGTTTCTCCAGTCCCCGCAGATAGTTGAGCCTGTCATAAAGCGCGCGAAGCTGTTCATCGTCAAGGGAACCGGTCACTTCTTTACGGTAGCGGGCAATAAACGGGATGGTATTCCCGTCATCAATGAGTTTTACTGCTGCCTCAACTTGTGCCGGTTTTATGGAAAGCTCCTCGCTGAGTTTTGCATTGATATCCATATTGAAACCTCCGATTTTATCATTTTGAACATTTATATGAGTGTTTGTGTATTCCTTGGATTCTCTTCTATTTTTTTTGTTTCGGCAGACGTCAGCGACCGAAAGCCCCCTCTTGGAAGCGACGGATCCAGTGTGATTCCGGCAAAAGAAATTCGTTCAAGAGAAACAATCCGATTGCATATTGCCTGAAACATTCGCTTAATTTGATGATATTTTCCTTCTGTAACGGTGATTTCGCCCGAACAGTCTGAAAAAAGGGTGAGTATTGCCGGTGCTGTGGAATGTTTTTCACCGATATCCACTCCCTGACGCAGAAGTGTGCAGTCGGCGTCGGTCAAAGGCTTCCCACAGGTAAAACGGTAAGTTTTTTCCACATGATTCTTGGGAGACAGAAGCTTATGTGCAAGGGTGCCATTGTTGGTCAGAATCAGAAGTCCCGTTGTATTTTTATCAAGTCTCCCGCACGGAAAAAGTCCTATTTTCCGGTATTTGTCCGGCAAAAGGTCAAGTACGGTACGTTCTTTTCCGTCATCGGTGGCAGAGATTACGCCGTCCGGCTTATTTAGCATAAGGTAAACATATTTCTGATAAACGACGCGCTCTCCCATATAAAAAATTTCATCGCGGGTCGGATCGATATGGACGGAAACATCCGAAATAAGACCCCCGTTGACGGTGATACTGCCGATTTTAGCGGCTTTGCGGCTTTCAGAGCGGGAAGCGGTACCAGTTTCCGACAAAAATTTATCGAGACGCATATGAGGGCTCCTTTTCACAAGTGGGAAAATACAGAAATAGAGCCGGATCCCTTATCCGGCACATTTCATGGCATATGATTTCTGTGGGAACACAAACGAGGAATTATCCGGTTATTTCAAAATAGGCATAGTGCGGTCCGTCCGGGAAAAAGAGGGTGATACGATATTTGCCGGGTGTAAATTCATAAGGCTCTCTCCAATATTTGGTGAGGTCGATTTCCCATGACGTTTCAGAAACTTCCAATTCAGCCCATGTAGGCCAAATGTAATAGGGGAGACGAACCCAAACGGGAGCTCTGGGTATATCATGTCCGCTTCCGGGGCTGGATTCGACCATATAGGGCTTTTCAATATAAGCCGCAATGCAAAGCCAAATATTTTTCCCGGTTTTGTTTGTGATTTTAAGGGAGATGCTCTCCGGCACTTCAGAATATACTGTCTCATCGATAGTAATTTCAATGTCGTAGTCATTTATATCTACATCTGTATGCGGGAAAAGCGGATTGAAATCCCAAACCTCGCCGGCGAGATTCGGCTGCCAGAGTGCTGTCGTTGTTTCTGTGGCTTCGGACGGCGCAGAGGTTGAGGTCGTGTCACTGCCTGTAGCTTCGGTATCGCCGGAGGAACCTGTGGTGCTCGTCGTTTCTGGACCGCCGCATGCGGAAAGCGCAAGCAGAAGAATGGTAGCTATGCACAGAATAAAACACGCGAAAACAGATTTCTTGCACATAACGGCCTCCTTAATCTAAATTGATATAGTAAGAAATGACGTTATAGATATCCTCTGTGATTTTAACTCCTTGGTTGTAGGTGATCCCGCCTTTTGAGTGGATGCCCACGCAGACATAGCTTGGCAGATAGACCGGGCTGCCGCTGTTGCCTCCGTATGTATTGTTGTCATAGCGTAGAAGATACGGGCTTACCTGCGTCGCATACCCTTCACTTGTCACTTGATGAAAATCCTGATTCATACAGTTTTCTATTGTGCAAGTAACATCAGTGCAGGTGGGATAGCCGGAGACGAATACCGGATGTGTGGTATAGCTGAGCAATTCATAGGTACAGGGAAAATAAAACGCATCGGGCAGCGGCTCCTTCAGCTTTACGACGCACCAGTCGTGATTATCTGCCTCACTGGTGCCGACATTATCTGCATAATCGGCGCAGACCCATCTTTCGGGATAGATGTAATAACCATAATTGATGCTTGGCTGCACAGAGCTATGATAATAGGGGTAGATACGAACCTCTGTTATTTCATGTTCCTCATCGACAAACGCGTGTCCGGCGGTCACCATTACGTCCGGTGCGACCATGAAGCCTGTGGCGCGACTGAAAGTGTGATGCTGTGATCCGCTACTGAGTGTGATCCCTAACATGAGATACACTACACCAGAATAGGGTACATTATAGGTGTTGCCCGTTCTGGGAGGCGTCAGGGTATAAGGTCCGTCGGGATCGATAACGGAGAACGGAGATACCGAGGCTCCCGCTTGCGCCGCCCTCATCTGGGCAAGTTTAGGCAGCTCTGAGGCCATGGCGGCAAGCTCGTAGGTGGTGGAGGTGGTACTGCTGTAATCCGGAATACTTTCCCATGGGATGACGCGTTTGGTTCCCGTGACATAATCATATTCAATTATATCATATTTTTCGGCGGTGTCAAGGCTTGCAATAACCTCTGAGAGCGCTTCCGCCGCGCCGACGGAAAAAGAAAACACAACAAGAAAACATACGCAGAGAAGGGAAGAGAAAATTTGCTTGATTGTTTTTTCATCGCTTACACTCCTTTTTGTGTTTGATGTTTTGTTTTTCTGAATCTTCAAAGCTTTGGCTTGTGTCCCGCGTTCTGGAAAATCATATGCCATGAAATATACCAGACTTCCTAATATAATAAAATATGGTTTTGATATTATTATGATACCATATATTAGTAAACTTGTAAAGATATTTTTTTGAATGAATGTTTATTCATGTTGCTTGACAATAGCGGCATGTCGTGCTATAATTTGTGCATATTTTCTGAATGGAAAGGTGAAATCAATGGGTAAAAATTTAAAACAATTGTTTGCTGCGCTGCTGTGCGCGGCGATGTTGGTTACCGTTTGTGCCTGTGGGAAAACGGGACCGACAGAAAGTTCTTCGGCGGAAACCACTTCCGGCGAAACAACCTCCGGTGAAACAACGTCCGGGACACCGATACCGGGAGAAACAACGACAGGGCAAACGGAACTTCCTCTTGATGAAATCAAAAACGCCATTAAGATTGAAGCGTCACCGGTAACGGAGGTCACGGAAATTCCGCTTCTGGTTATTCTTGCGAATTTTGACGCCAACGGAAACGGCATCAATGACTGGGATGAAAACGATCCCGATAAGCTTTACAGCGACAAGACAAAGGATTATTACGGTGAGCAATGGGCGGGTTCAACGCTTACGGAACATTATGAACAATATTTCGGAGACGGATATTCGCTGACAAACTATTATGATGAGCTTTCGATGGGTGCTTTTCATTTTGTACCGATTGAGTTTGACGTGATGCCCGAGAATTCTCCTGTTCCTAACGGAATGATCGAGGTAACGCTGGATATTCCGCATCCGAGTGCTTCCGGTGACGCGCAGGGAACCATCACGAAAATTTTCAGTGCATGTGATCCGTATATTGATTTTTCCAAGTTGGATAAGAACGGCAACGGCAAAATCGATGAGATGGAGCTCGGCGTTGTCATTTTGAATTCGGGTGCCGATGCTTCCAGCAGCAGCGGGAAGAGCGGCGGAAATTCGGCGTATCCGCGTTTTTACTTTGAAGTATGGGGTACCTCACAGGGACTGAATGCATATCTCGACGGGGTTTCGTTCTCGAAGGTATCGAATGTCGGTGAGTATAAAACGGTAGGCATTATCCTTCCGATCGGGGTTCCTGTACATGAGCTGGCTCACAATCTCGGGGCAGAAGACCTATATGACCGAAATGTCAATGCAACCGGCGGAACTATTTCCGGCTGGCCGAGAGCGTATTATTTCTCTCTCCAAAGCAGCGGTAACAATTCCGGTTCCGGAGCGACGCCGACTTATCTGGATCCTTATCAGAGAATCTATCTCGGTTGGGCTGAGGAGCATGTTGTTGAGGATGGTGTTTATACCATTTATTCGACCTGTACAGACAAATATACGGTTTTGCGTGTCAACACACCGGATCCGGATGAATATTATCTAATTGAAATCCGTCTGAAAGAAGGATTTGAGAAGAATCTCACAAGCGGTTCTTCTGAGGGCGGCATTATGGTTTGGCATATTGACGAGGCAATCAACAGAAGATATTTTGCTTCCGGTATGGCGTCGTCCTCTTACGCGGATGCTTCGACAGGAAAACGTTATGATCCGGGTATTGTTCCGCTTTTCAGAGATGCATATGATGCTTCCGGGCAGCTGATGTCAACAACCAACCCTACAGATCCGTTCTATTACCTCAGTGATGATATAGAAACAGCGATTTTCAACTCCGGGGATTTTCGTTCCGCAACCAACGGGACTCAGTCTTTGAATTCTTATCCAAGCTCATGGGAAGGCAAAGAAAATTATAATTTGAAGATCGAAGTGTTAAGTGAGCCGGGACAGGAAATGACCATTAAGATTACGACGGGAACCAAAGATTATGCACCGGTACTTTCCGCTACCTATAGTGAGAAAACTTATAATTCGATTACCGTTCAAGGAACAGTTCTGGCTCTTAATCAAGCTGTCATTTCAGAGTATAGCATTATGCTTGCTACTGATGCGAACTTCACGGAGAACGTTGTGACCAAAACCGCAACTGTCAATGAAGACGGAACCTTTACGGCGAAGTTTGACGGACTGGCTACGGAAACAAGATATTATTATAAGGTATTCGTAAACAGTGATAACGGATATGCAGAGGCAACGGGAGATACGCCCACTTCTTCTGCGCCGCAGGAAATCACGTATGTCAAAGTTGCACTATATTCCGATATCGGTGCAAACAGCTATGAAGTTAAGGTGAATTTCGGAGAAACTCTTTCCATTCCTGCCGGATGGCTGAGAAGCATTTCCAATAAAAAACCTGGCTATACGCTGGAAGGCTGGTATTATGATGAGGCTTTCACGAAGCCATATGATATGGATACCGTTATCGAAAAAGGAACGGAGGATTTTTCCCTTTACGCAAAGTGGGTTAAAAACTGATTGACTCTGCAAATAAGAAACGGTAAACTATGATATAAGATATACCGCAAAAATCGGGGGAGCAGGCAGAATGCCTGTTCCCCCAGTTTTTATTTTCAGAACTCTGTAGCTGCTTTTCCAAGAAAGCCATATAATAAATCACGTCATACGTTCTTTCAAAATCCTGCTGCTGTTTTTTGGCTTTGATACGGAAATTGACGTCAAATTTGAGGATAAACGGGAAAAACGATGTTCGTGGTTTTATTGTGTGTGGAATGACAACTTCTGTTTGTGTATTGTGACAACATCAGATGCTTGTAGATATTGATTTTTTGTGATAAAATAATGAAAATAAAACAAGAATCTGTATATAAGTGCTTCATTCTATTTACAAAAATGCGCATGAAAACCGGATTGTATGATTTTCTGCTATCGATGTTGTTGATATAAAAGGGAATGTTTTTGTGCAAATATCAGAAATCTCTTGTTTTACGGATGCAGCAATTTTTGTCCGTTACGCTGAAAACTGGCAGAGTGAAGCGTAAAAGCAATCAGAAAGGAGCAATCTATGAAAAAAACAGCTGCTTTATTGTTAGCATTGCTGATGCTTGCCGGGATTTTTTCCGGCTGCGGAGGCGACCCCGGTCAAACGGAAAGCTCGAGCACGACCGAATCAACAAATGCGACGGAGGATTCAACCGTGGATACCAAAGAATCGAATACAACAGAGACAACAGAGACAACAGAGACAACGGAAACGACGGAGGCAACGGAAACTACAAAGCCGGAAGATCCGCAGGAACCTACCTATACGTATGAAGAAGAAGAGGGACTGATTGCTTATTGGGCATTTGACAGCATTGAGGACGGTGTCGTTCTGGATGTCACAGGCAACGGACATGACGGAACAATTGTCGGAAATCCGGTAATTACAGAAGGGCATACCTATAAAGGCTTGCAGTTCACCGGACTTGGGCAGCATGTCGTAGTCAAGGATGCAGAGGAGCTTAATTTTTCGGCAAACGATAGCTTTACGCTAGAAATCTGGTTCAAATGGTCAGGAACGCAAGCCGGCTCCAACTGGCCGTGTATGATTCAGAAGGGCTTACTTATCAGTGACGATGCATACAAGTATGTTGGCTTTTGGATTAACCCGAGTTCTCAGAAAATCGCTCTTGGTGTAACCGGAAACGGCGGAACCGGCACTTATAATATGATGTCGGAAACCGGTGCCGATACGGCTTGGCATAAAGCGACGGCAATTCAAAACGGAGAGACCAACACGATATCGTTTTATATTGACGATGTTTTTCAGTGCCAAGGAGCAGCAATCGAAACTTCTTCTCCGGGTTATGATTTGCTGATGGGTTATAATGGCGTGGATGGACAATTTGTCGGCATAATCGATGAGGTCAAACTTTATGATTACGCAAAGGATGCAGATGTTTCGGTTTCCGGCGTTGACAGCATGAAGTATGCAAATTACAGCTATACCGATCCGGAATCGGGGGAAAGCGTTACTTTGCCTTACCGCGCATATTATCCTTCGGATTATGATGCGGATGCAGCCAAGGAATATCCCATCCTTCTTTTCCTGCATGGCTATGGCGAGTGCGGAACGGACAATTCTCAGCAGATAAGAGTGCTCGGCGGACCGAACGCATTGTTGGATAAGCTTGTTGCGGCAGACAACTGCGTCATCTTGGCACCGCAATGTCCGGCAGATCCGGCGTCTTTAAATTGGGTTCCTGTTGGAAAGGTATGGAATACCGGCTCGCGTGAGCTTACAGAAAAACCCACGCTTTCTCTTGCGGCGGCAACCGAACTTTTAAAAGAAATCATCGCCGAGGAAAAAATTGATGAAGACCGTGTATATGTTGCGGGAATTTCGATGGGAGGATACGGAACATGGGAAATCCTTGCCCGCAATCCTGAGCTTTTTGCAGCGGCAATTCCCGTCTGTGGAGCGGGCATTCCTTCTATGGCGGATGAGCTTACTGAAATCGCGATTTGGGCGATGCACGGAGAGGCGGATCCTACAGTACCTGTCAGCGGAACAAAAGATATGGAAAAGGCGATTCACGAGGCAGGAGGAACAAAAATAAAGACAACTTACTATCCCGGACTCGGTCACAGCATATGGACACAGGCGTTTTCAGAAAACGGCTTGATTGAGTGGCTTCTCAGTCAATCAAAAGCAAATGGATAAGGTGAAGTTTTGTTCATAGATAAAAACAAGTGATTTGCAATGCAAATCACTTGTTTTTTGCAAGAGAAGAACATCCGCCAAGTTCTCCGGCGGATATTCTCCTATACATTACGAATAGAGGAATCCGGCTTTGGGTCTTTCAAAATGCTGCGTACCCATGCGACATCTTCTCCGGAAAGTCCCTGTGTGGTTCTGAGCAGGAGAATATAAAAGATAAGTGTAAGAAGAATGCCAATAATCGTGACAGCTAAATAACTGACAGAGGACGGCAGGGTGATTCTCATGGTAAGCATGCAAAGGGAAGTGGCGCCGATGATGCAGACAACAGGAGAGAGTACCGCGCGGAAAATCGGAATTTTTACTCCTGTGACGGTAAGCAGGCGGTTCAGGCTAAAAGCAAGGTTAACAAGTTCCGTTAAAAAAACACAGATTACATAACCGTAAATCCCAAGCTTCGGCATTAGCGTCCATACAAGGAGGACACTCATCGATGCGTCAATGATATTATAGATCATAGAGTTAAATTGCTGACCGAGTCCTTTGAGCATCCCATCCACTGTCGTATCAAGATACATAACGGGAATCAGAGAGGCAAAAATACCGATATATTTTGCCGCTTCTTCGCTTCCGTAGACGAGAAGTCCCAAGGGCTTTGCGAAACAAAGGAAAATTCCCGCCGTCCCGATACCGAATAAAAGGGCAAAGCACAGCGCTCTCCGTACAATATAGCAAATATGTTTATTGCCGTAGATATTTCCGTATTTTGCCGCAAGCTCGGAAAGTTCAGGGACAATCAGTCCGGCAAAGGTCGAACAAACGGCAGACGGAAACAGAATCAGAGGAAATACCATTCCGTGAATGGTACCGTAAGAGGCAAGAGCGGTTTGGTAATCGGATCCGTGACGCCGCAGCCCGATCGGAATCAGAATATGTTCAATGGTAACAAGTCCGGAGCGCAGATAGGAAGAAAGCGCAATGGGAAGAGAGATGGAAAGCATCCTTTTTCTCATATCCGGATATGTGGTGCCTTCTTCTGCCCGAATATGCTTCTTTTTATCCATCAAATAAAAGATAAGGAGATAAAAGAACGAAAGTGCTTCAGAAACGGCGGTTCCTACAACGAGCGCAAGACATGCGTATTCTGTTCCGCGGGGGGCAATCGCCATAAGCAAACACACGGTGATGAAAATTTTGACAAATTGTTCCGCAATGCTTGCAGATGCACTTTTATATACGCGTCTTACCGCATTGAAATAACCGCCGAGGACATTGGAAAGCGCGATAAAAGGAAGCGTTACTGCAAGAACACGAAGAGAAAGATAGGTTCTTGCATCACGTAAAATATGACTCGAAATAAAGTCTGCGCCGAAAAAAAGGAGAACGGATGCTGAGCATCCAAAAATAAAAGCATAGCCCGCACAATGTTTGATTGCCTGAACGGCACCTTTACCGTTGCCCTTTCCTATTTCTTCCGAAATCAGTCTTGTTACGGCAAGGCTGATGCCGGAGGTCGCAAGCGTGACGGCGAACATATATACGCTTGAAATCAGAGAGAAAAGCCCCATTCCCTCAGCGCCAATTTTTCCCGATACATATGCACTGAAAACAACAGAGATACTCCTCATAAAAATAGTAGTCCCGCCGAGGATCAATGCATTTACAAAAAATCGTTTTAATCGTTTCATGCAGCTCCTGATTCTTCCGGATACAGTTGCGGAATTTCTGTGCGGTGTCTGTGATTTTTATGTGAAGTTTGATTGTCCTATGCTTAATCAAAAGAAAGAATGCCTTCATAAAATGACAAAAGAGACGCACCGCTGAATCGTTTTTGATGAAAATTATATATTTGTTATCAAATATATTCGCTGTTTGGTTATACTATTACAAAGGAGAATTCATGATGAAAAAAATGAATCAACGAAAAAAAAGAAAAGAAATACTTACCGATGCAGGTTTCCTTCTTGTCAGCGGTTTTCTTTTCGGCATGGCTTACAATATGTTCCTTATCCCGGGAGGCATTTTTATCGGAGGCGCCGGCGGTCTTGCGACAGTGTTAAATTTGCTGTATGGATTACCAACCGGTACCATGATCCTTGTGATCAATGTGCCGCTGGTACTGCTGTTTATGCGTTTTTATGGCTTCCGGGCAAGCATCAAAGGAATCATCGGTATTGTCGTTTCCTCGGTTTTTGTCGATCTTACCGCATTGCTGGAAATTTTTTCACCGGCTTTTCCTAATCCGGAGGAAAATTCACTGCTGTATGCCATTTTCGGCGGAATCGTTGTCGGAGCCGCCGTTGGTCTTATGTTTGCAAGGGGTTATACGACCGGAGGCTCCGATCTTGCAGCGCTTTTAATTAAGCTGAAATTCGCAGGACTCCCAACTGCAAAACTGATTCTTGTCATTGATGCGGCGGTTGTTATTTTTTCGTCGATCATATCGGGAAGCTATGTTTCTATTTTCTTTTCTTTCCTCGCGATTTTTATGTCTTCTGCCGCATTGGAATTTGTAAACGGCGGATTTGAGCGGACACGACTCGCGTATATTTTTTCGGACTCTTATGCCAAGGTTGCGGACGCTTTGACGGAAGAGCTTGAACGAGGGGTAACCATGATCGACGGAATGGGATGGTATACAAAAGAAAACAGAAAAATTATTTTATGTGTGGTAAAGAAAAATGAACTTTATTCCCTTAAGACATTGGTACGCTCAATTGATCCTTCTGCATTTATGATTTTAGGAGAAGCGACGGAAACCATTGGCGAAGGGTTCAAAGAGGGAGTATCAGACGTTTCCATCGAGCCCCGAGAGAAAAAGAAAAAAACAAAGCCAAAAGACAGCCAATGATATCAAATTCAGAAAAACGATGTGCCCTCAAAAAATGGATAAAAAATATTTTGAAATCATAAAAGAATCCGGTAAAGAAGAAAGCAAATAACACTTTCGTTTGATTTGAAATTCCGATTGCTTTTTTGTTTTCAAACATGAAAAAATGTCAGTCGCTTCAAATATTTGTGACAAATAAAAAGGTCATAACGGACGCAGACTAATATAGGACGTAAAAGTCCGAAAACAAAAAAAGGAGCAAATAAAAATGCCGGTTATCACATCCAAAGAACTCGGAACGATTCAGGATCAGCTGAATCTTGAGCAAAATCTTATCAATAAATATACAGAATATGCCGAAAGCACGAATGACACAGTGCTGAAACAGAAATATGAACAGATCGCAGCAAAGCATGAGAATCATTATCAATCGCTTTTCTGCTATTTGACAAAATAAGGAGGAAATAAAAATGATACAACCTTCTTTTTCCGATAAAGACAGACTTACAGATGCGCTGAATTCTCAAAAGTATATCAGCGACCATTACAATACGTTTGCCAACGAATCCGCTTCTCCTGAGCTTCGCGGCACGGTGATGCAGATTCTCACAGAGGAACATGACATTCAGTTTGAACTTTTCCGTGAAATGAGCAACCGCGGATGGTATCCGACGGAAGTTGCCGATGCCCAGAAGGTAACGGAAGCGAGAAATAAATATCAGCAGTAAAGAAAAATGCCTGCGCTTTTGCGCAGGCATTTTTATGCATTGCTTTTCCGTTTTGGCATGGAGGAGATAGCCATGTTTATTCTCAAAGATTGTAAAAAAATCTTCGGCCCGATTATTTTGCTTTTTTGTATTTCTCGAAACCATCGAGCGAGGTAACGGGAATATCGGCGATATCGCAAAAGGATTGTGCCTCTTCTTCCGTTTCGGGAATGGTTTGCGTAATACCTGTACAGTCAGTCGCAGATGCGATCGGATTTGTTAAAAATGCATCTTTGGAATAATCCGAGGCGCTTTTGTAATATCTTTCCTTGCCGGTTCTTTTTTTGATTTCCATTTTCAAAATTCCTTTCATTTGCCGGATTTTTTCTGTCCGGAATCTATTTTTATTTTTTCACAAAATACATATGGATATGCGCCCCGATATTGACAAAAACTGCATGTTGAAGTAAAATAAAAAAGGTAAGTTACATGAGAGGGAGAAACGTTGGATGATAAAAAGAGCATTTTTCTTTGGCTTTGTTTTGTGTTTTCTTTTTGTATTTGTTTCATGCGGCGCAACTGCCGAGACGGAACCTCCGACCGTGATCAAAGCCGACTTAACGCTTGATGTTTTGTATGATATTTTATCGGAAAAGGGGGATTCGATTCGTTTTTCCGATATTCCGGAGGAATATTTTTATATCATTTCATCAGCGCTTGTTCCTCAGCTGCGTTATCCGATTGACGAGAATACGTCATTCTATATCATGCAGATTGCAGAAGATGAGTTTTCGATTATTCTAACAGTTCGCACTGGTTCGCAAAGCCTGGATTACAACGGCGCGCAGGAGATTTTATCTTATATCGAAAGTCTGTCGGAGTCGACGGGAGACGATTCTGTTCCCGATGAAGTTTAATTTTCCGAAAACATTCGGAGGAGGTATAGATGATGAAAAAGTTTTTAGCTCTTATTTTGACGGCGGTTATGATGACGGCTCTTTTTGCCTGCGGGGAAGCTTCGGGTGATGAAACGACGAAAGCTCATGGATCCTCGCAGACGACAGACAGTGAAACCACATTGCCCACAACCGATTCGACACCGGAAACACAGACAACCGAGGAGACGACAGCGTCATCGGAACTTACTTCCGCCTCGGAATCCACAGACACGTCTGCCTCAGAATCGGTCGATACGACCGCTTCTGAGACCACAGCGGACACCGGTGTTCCTGTAGTGAATCCGGATGATGTTCCCGTTGTTTTTGTTACAAACGGGGAAGAAAACGTGCAGTGCTATATGACAGAGCAGTCTCCTGGTACTTCGGACGGATTTGACCTCATGGAGGATTTCGCACTGCTGCCGTCTATCACAGGAGATGCTTTTTCTCTTGTTGCTCAAGAGGAGCGAGACGACGTGTTCTACGGAGGGTATTCTCTTTATGACAGTGAGTTTGAATTCCTCGGTTTGTATCAGAAAGATGAAGAGCTTCGGTTGGTGGATTTTTCATATGAAAACGGAACTGGAACATATTATGTAAGAATTGCGGTTAATGTTGGAGATCCTATTTTCTATACGGATGCCTATTACGCTTGGGCAAGGCTGGAGCTTACAGAATAAAATTTTATCAAGAAGAGTGAGATATCAGGCGGGCAGAATCGACAAATCGGTAAATTGATAAAGAATCTACAGAGGTGCTTTTATGAAAAAATTCATTTTGGTGATTCTGATTGTTAGTTTGCTTATTCTGTCTGTCTCATGCTCCCATGATGAGACCGCGCAAAACGGCGAAACTGCCGGGACTCTTTTTGGCGTGACAGAACCCGAAAGGATAACGGAAGCAACAAACGCTCCGGAGACACAGGGGACAACTGTCACGACTGTCACGGACACGGATATGGAACATACTGTGGATTATCTTGCCGCGCCTGATCTCATGCTTACAAATGCTGACGGAGAAAATATACGCCTCTATGCGGAAATGGTTTGCATAGAGATTCCTGATGAGGGCTTTTATGCCGATGGATATTTGATTTTTAACAGCGTTTCTTCCCGGTTACCGGCAATTGCGGATGTTCTTCCCGATGTGGAGATAGGAGTTTTTTCCGATGTGAATATCATCTTGCCGTCAGCCGGTGATTCCGTCATGCCTGTTATGCGGTTTCGGCTGTACAGCGATGAGGATTATTCGCTTATCTTTGAAGCGGAAAGTGTAGAAGATATCTATGAATGCTGCCGTACCGCGGGGAAGTACGGTCCGTTTTATCTCTGTGTTTGGCTTGAGACCACATATGAGAATGTCGGCGCGCTGCGCCGTGACGCTTATTTTGCGAGGGTGGAGCTTGCGGAGGCAGAGGTACCCTCTATTAACGGATGATTCCGACGTTTGTTTGGGTATATCGGACAGGATGCCTACGAAAAGGTTTCGGCTTATGCGGCTTTTACCGTCATGATATATGCGGGAGATGGCGCGCGGGGCTCAGAACGCGGTTTTGTCAGAATCCTGCTTGAACCAGTTTGATTTTCATTTTTTATAAAAATCTGTGGGAAATTGGTGCTTTCCCGCAGATTTTTTTGCAAAAATACAAAAAAATATCAAAAAAATATTCCATTTTTGAAAAAACGGTGATATAATATATAAGTTAAAATCAGTAAAATCCTAAAATTTTTGCATAAGTGAGGATGTTAGACTTGAAAAGAGAAGATTTGCGGAATGTCGCCATTATTGCACACGTAGACCATGGCAAGACGACGCTTGTGGATGAAATGCTCAAACAGGGTGGTATATACAGAGAAAATCAGACGACGGAGGAACGTGTTATGGACTCCAACGCCATCGAAAGGGAAAGAGGTATTACTATCCTTGCCAAGAATACCGCCGTTCATTATAACGGCGTGAAAATCAATATTGTCGATACGCCCGGACATGCGGATTTTGGCGGCGAAGTGGAGCGTATTCTGAAAATGGTCAACGGTGTTATTTTGCTTGTCGATGCTGCTGAGGGACCTATGCCGCAAACACGGTTTGTCCTGAAAAAAGCATTGGAACTGAATCATCGTGTGATTGTTGTCGTCAATAAAATAGACCGCCCCGATGCGCGGCTTGACGAGGTAGGGGATGAAATCCTTGAGCTTTTGCTCGAATTGAACGCGACGGACGAGCAGTTGGATTCTCCGATGCTTTGGTGCTCTGGCAGAGCGGGCACGGCTGCTTACTCGCCATATGAGGAAGGAAAGGATTTGAAGCCGCTTTTCGATACGATTCTCGATTATATTCCTGCACCGGAAGGCGAGATTGATGCACCGCTTCAGCTTCTCGTTTCCTCTATCGACTATAATGATTATGTGGGCAGAATCGGAATCGGACGGATTGAGCGTGGCGTTATTCGTCAGAATCAGGAGGCGATGATCTGTAATTACCATGACCGTGACAAAGCCCCGAAAAAGACTAAGATTGTCAGCATCAGCCAGATTGATGGGCTTCGCCGAATTCCTGTTACGGAAGCAAAAATGGGAGATATTATTTGCTTTTCCGGTGCGGAGGATATTTCTATTGGCGATACTATCACGGCAGTGGACTGTGTCGAACCCTTGGAATTTGTAAAGGTCAGTGAGCCGACAATGGAAATGACGTTTTCTGTCAATGACAGTCCATTTGCCGGCAAGGAAGGAAAGTTTGTTACCTCCCGCCAGCTTCGGGAACGCCTTTATAAAGAGCTGCTGAAAGATGTTTCTCTGCGGGTTTCCGACGGAGAAACAACGGACAGCTTTAAGGTAGCCGGACGCGGGGAAATGCATCTTTCCATTTTGATTGAAAATATGCGCCGGGAAGGATATGAGCTTTGCGTCAGTACGCCGCGCGTGCTGTATCAGGAAATTGACGGCAAGCTCTGCGAGCCGATTGAGCGTGTGGACATCGATGTGCCAAATGAATATTGCGGCTCCGTGATGGAAAAACTTGGTGCGAGAAAAGGCGAACTCGTCAACATGAATCCTTCGTCACACGGAACACGTACAAGAATTGAATATTTGATCCCGACAAGGTGTTTGTTCGGCTATCGCAGTGAATTTCTTACGGATACCCGCGGAGAGGGTATCATCAATTCGGTATTTGATTCCTATGCGCCTTATAAAGGCGAAATTACAAGACGTTTTACCGGTTCTTTGGTTGCTTCCGAAGCAGGAGAATCCACCTCTTACGGTGTATTCAACGCGCAGGACAGAGGAATTATGTTTATCAGCAATCAGTGTCCCGTATATGAAGGCATGATCGTCGGGGAAAATCCGAAGCAAGGGGATATCGCGGTCAATGTCTGCAAAGAAAAACATCTGACAGCGGTTCGTTCCAAGGGAGCGGACGAAGCGCTCCGTTTGATTCCCGCAAAGGTGATGAGTTTGGAAGAAGCAATTGAATTCATTGCCGACGACGAGCTGATTGAGGTTACGCCGAAATCCATTCGCCTGCGCAAACGGATTCTGTCTGCCGATCTCCGTTATAAACTTGCCGGAAAGATCAAAAAAGAGGGCAAATAAGTCAAAAGCTTAAGACTTGTGGGAGGAGCAAAATGGAAGAGCAGTTTGTACGAACCGCCTATCTTCTCGGAGACGAGGCTGTTGAGCGACTGAAGCGTTCGAGCGTCATTCTGTTTGGCGTCGGCGGCGTTGGCTCCTTCTGCGCAGAAGCACTTGCGCGCGCCGGAATCGGCAAATTGTGTCTTGTCGATCCCGATACGGTTTCGGAATCCAATCTCAATCGGCAGTTGGTCGCGCTTCGTTCCACGATCGGCAGAAACAAGGCTGAGGTAATGAAAGAACGGATTGCCGATATCAATCCTTTGGCGGAAGTTACCGCCATGTCCTTGTTCTATCTGCCGGAAAACGCGGATTCTGTCGATCTGTCGGCATATGATGTTGTCATCGATGCCGTGGATACTGTGTCGGCAAAAATTGAGCTTGCCGTCCGGGCAAATGCTTTGGGCGTTCCGGTAGTCAGTGCAATGGGGGCGGGAAATAAGCTACATCCGGAAATGTTTGAAATCTCCGATCTTGCAAAAACATCGGTTTGTCCTCTGGCACGTGTGATGCGTACGGAGCTGAAGAAACGGGGAATCGTTCATATGCGGGTGGTGTATTCTAAAGAGATACCAAGGGAGCTTCATCCCGATTACAAAGAAGAAAAAGCATGTCCTTTAGATGGCAGGCGCCAGATTCCCGGCAGCATATCGTTTGTGCCGTCTGCGGCGGGACTGTTGCTTGCAGCAGAAGCAGTTCGGTTGCTGACAGAAAAAAAGTGAAAAATATTTCGATTTTTCGTCAAATTTATGTATTTTATGTGAAAAAAGATTGACAAATGAAAATTTTCTGATATAATAATATCGTTGTCAAAATTTTATATGTTTTCAGGTATGGTCCAATAGGGTCGTACTTCAATAACAGGCAAAAGCCTGTTATTTTTTTTTGCATTATCATAATAAAGATTTTCATGCTTTTCGCCGATGTGTTTTATCAGGAAATGTGTCTCAAAAGAAGGCGGATTCGCTCGAATTTTGGCACCCGATGCATTTGAGTGTTGGAGTTAACAAAAATTTCATAAAAATATTGGGAAATGCTCTTGACAAATGGATGTAATCGTGGTAAAACTATATCAAAGTTTAGCACTTGACATGAATGAGTGCTAAAAATGAGGTGAAAAAATGGATAATAAGCTTACGGTCGGAGGCAACCTCAGCCAAAGGAAAAAGCTTATCTTGCGTTCTGTGATAGAATCACACATCTCAACCGGTGAACCGATCGGCTCTAAGTATTTGATGACCAATTCGGAAATACCGTATTCGTCGGCAACAATCCGAAATGAAATGGCAGAGCTTGAGGATATGGGATATCTTGAACAGCCGCATACATCGGCGGGACGGATCCCGACCAGTCTTGGTTACCGTTTCTATGTTGATACGCTGATGGAAAGCTATAAGCTTACTGCGACGGAGATTGTTTCCTTAAATAATATTATCAAAAATAAAATGGGAGAGCTGGATTCGATCCTCAAAAGCGCATCGAAACTGATTGCTTCTATGACGAATTATACGACGGTTGCGGTAAAATCTTCCCATACCGCTTCTCTTACGGTATCGCAGTTTTCCTACATGCTTCTTGAGCCGACGGCGTTTTTGCTTGTTATGCGTATGTCAGACGGCAATGTCGCGACGAGGCATATTCGGACAGAAATTCCCGTTACCGACGAAATCCTATGTCAGCTTTGCGGTGTACTCAACGACAATTTCCGAAACATTCAATCAAGTGCTGTTACACTTCCGATGATTATGAAAGCAGAGACGGAAATGGGCACTGCGAGTATGGTGATTGCTCCGGTTATCAAAGCGATTTATGATACGATCGGCAAATCGGATGAGGCGGATATCAATTTTGAGGGTATCAATAAGTTGCTTGAATATCCGGAATTTTCAGATGTCGGACAAATGAAGAAGATTATCAGCATGTTTGAAAATAAAGACGATTTGATGAAGATTATTGAGAATGCCGATGACGATAAGGTGAATATCTTTATCGGAAAGGATGAGGAACTTGTTGACCATTCTGCGTTTGTTTTTAAAACCATTAAGGTGGGAGGAAAGCCAGTGGGAGCCATCGGCGTGTTCGGACCGAGCCGAATGGATTATTCCAAAGTCATTTCGACGGTTGAATATCTTTCGGAAAGTTTATCGGGCGAACGAGTGACAGGACTTCTTGAGGAAGCAGACGACACGGAATAGAAAGGAGTTAATAGAAAATGGATGAAAAAACAGTAAATGAGGAAAATAAAGAAACACCGGTGAACCCTGAGGAGGAAAAAACAACAAAAGCGGAGAAAAAGGAGCTTGCAAAGCTTTCCGAAGAGCTGGAAAAAACCAAAGCGGATCTTGCTGCTTTGAATGATAAGTACTTGCGTATGATTGCGGAATATGACAATTTCCGTAAGCGAAGCGGCAAAGAAAGAGAATCTGTATATGCAGACGCTTACAGCGATGCATTGTCCGCGATTTTGCCGGTGATGGATAATTTGGAACGCGCGCTTGCCTTTTCTGAGGGCGAAACGATGACGGAAGGCGTTAAAATGACGCTTCGTCAATTTGAGGATGCTTTAAAAAGACTTGGCGTGGAATCGTTCGGGGCAAGAGGCGATGAATTTGATCCGAAAATTCACAATGCCATTATGCAGACGGAAGATGAAGAGCTGGGAGAAAATAAGATCGCCGAAGTATTACAGAAAGGATACAGCAAAGGCGAAAAAATCATTCGGCATGCGATGGTGAAAGTCGCGAAATAATTTTAAAAATACTGAATATATATTACCTGTTGAAATATATAGAATTTTTACTTTACGGAGGAAATAGATTATGGGAAAAATTATAGGCATTGACCTTGGTACAACAAATTCTTGTGTGGCGGTATATGAAGGCGGAGAGCCTACCGTTATCACCAATCCGGAGGGTTCCAGAACCACGCCTTCCGTCGTCGCTTTTTCCAAAGACGGCGAGCGTATGATCGGTCAGATCGCAAAAAGACAAGCAATTACCAATCCGGAAAGAACCGTTATGAGCATTAAGCGTCATATGGGTACGGATTATAAAGTTGAAATTGATGGCAAAAAGTATACGCCGCAGGAAATTTCGGCTATGATTCTTCAGAAGCTGAAAGCCGATGCGGAAAGCTATCTCGGAACGACAATTACGCAAGCGGTTATTACGGTACCGGCTTATTTCTCGGATTCGCAGAGACAGGCAACAAAGGATGCCGGAAAAATTGCCGGACTTGAAGTGCTCAGAATTATCAACGAGCCGACGGCGGCAGCGCTTGCTTACGGTATCGATAAGGACGGCGTTAACCAAAAGGTTATGATCTTTGACCTTGGCGGCGGTACGTTTGATGTATCCATTCTTGAAATTTCAGACGGCGTGTTTGAAGTTCTCGCCACTAACGGCAATACGCGGCTCGGCGGTGATGATTTTGATAATCGTGTCATCGACTGGATCGCAGAAACCTTTATGAAAGAAAACGGCGGTATTGATCTGCGCAAAGATAAAATGGCTCTCCAGAGATTGAAAGAAGCGGCGGAAAAAGCGAAAATCGAGCTTTCTGGTATGGCGAGCGCCAATATCAATCTTCCGTTTATTACAGCGGATGCGACAGGTCCGAAGCATTTCAACGCGGATCTTTCCAGAGCGAAATTCAATGAACTGACAGCGGACCTTGTAGACAAATGCATGGGACCGTGCCAGCAGGCGCTTAAAGACGCAGGCCTTTCCATTTCTCAAATTGATAAGGTTCTTCTTGTCGGCGGATCGACAAGAATTCCTGCGGTTCAGGAAGCCGTCAAAAAGTTCAGCGGAAAGGAACCGTTCAAGGGAATCAATCCGGATGAGTGCGTTGCTATCGGTGCGGCAATTCAGGCCGGTGTGCTTGGCGGTGAGGTAAAAGACCTGCTTTTGCTTGATGTAACGCCTCTGTCCCTTGGAATTGAAACGCTTGGCGGAGTTTGCACCAAAATTATTGAACGTAACACGACGATTCCTGTTAAAAAATCTCAAATTTTCTCGACCGCGGCAGACGGACAGACGTCAGTGGAAATTCATGTTCTTCAGGGTGAACGTGAACGCGCTGCGGACAATACGACACTTGGTCGCTTCTCACTCGACGGAATTCCGGCGGCACCCCGCGGTGTGCCTCAGATTGAGGTTACGTTTGATATCGATGCCAATGGTATCGTAAATGTTACGGCACTTGATAAAGGAACCGGCAAGGAGCAGCATGTTACCATTACCTCCTCAACAAATATGAGCAAGGAGGACATCGAAAAAGCGGTGAAAGAAGCGGAGAAGTTTGCAGAGGAAGATAAGAAATTCAAAGAACTTGTTGATGCGAAGAATCAGGCGGAATCTATGATCAGCCAGAGTGAAAAAGTGATTTCAGAAGCCGGCGACAAGATTTCTGAGGATGACAAACAGGCACTGCGCGCTGAGGCGGACAGCCTGAAAGAAGCCGTGAAATCAGACAATGTCGATACCATTAAGAGCGGACTTGAAACATTCCAGAAGAAATTCTTTGAAATTTCGGAAAAACTCTATAAAGCTTCCGGCAATACCGGTACTGACGGCGGCAATACGGGAGAAGCGGGTACTCAAAATGAGGACGGCAGCTTCAACGCGGATTATACCGAAAAATAATAGAATGATGGTTGTTAAGGGCGGACTTTGCGTTCGCCCTTAACAGGGTTAGGACGGGCATAGAATATGAGAGATTATTATGAAGTCCTCGGCGTTTCCAAAAATGCCTCGGACGATGAAATAAAAAAAGCATACAGGACGCTTGCGAAGAAGTACCATCCGGATATGAATCCGGGGGATAAGGAAGCCGAGGAAAAGTTTAAGGAAGTCAATCAAGCATATGCGGTGCTGTCAGACCCCGATAAAAAGGCAAAATATGACAGATTCGGTCCGGAAGCGGCTGAAGGCGGCGCCGGTTTCGATGGATTCGGAGGCTTTGGATTTTCAGGCGAGGGCTTTGATATCAGTGATATTTTTGAGGGATTTTTCGGAGGAGGAGGCAGCCGTCGCACTCGCAATGGTCCTTCTCGCGGGGACGATTTGCTGCAGCGTATTTTTATTTCTTTTGATGAAGCGGCTTTCGGTTGTAAAAAAGAAATTAAATATTCAAGAGTGGAAAAATGCTCGGATTGCGGTGGTACCGGATGTGCTGCCGGTACTTCTCCGAAGGTTTGCTCCAAATGCGGAGGAACCGGTCAGATTAAAGTGCAGCAGAGAACTCCGCTCGGCGTGTTTCAAACTACGAAAACATGTGATGCGTGCGGCGGTGCGGGACAAACCATTGCCAATCCATGTAAAACCTGCCGCGGTACGGGACTTGTCAACGTGACAAAAACATTGGAGGTATCCATTCCCGCGGGAATTGATAACGGACAGCGTGTGACACTCCGCGGTATGGGAAATTGCGGAAAGAACGGAGGTCCGTCAGGAGATCTTTACATTGCGGTGCAGGTTCGCGCACATTCGGTCTTTACACGTGACGGATTCAATCTTTACTGCGAAGTTCCGATTACATTTCCGGAAGCAGCGCTTGGCGCTGAAATCAGAATTCCAACGCTTGAGGGCGATACTACCTATACCATTCCGGAGGGGACCCAGACGGGAACTACATTCGTAATTAAAGGAAAAGGAATCCCGTATATTAACGGAAAAGGAAGAGGGGATATTCTCTTCAAGGTAACGGTTGAAGTTCCGAAGGGAATGAATGAGGCGCAGAAGGATGCTTTAAGGGAATTTGCGAATGCATGCGGAAAATCCAATTATTCCAAAAAAGAAAAGTTTTTTTCAAAGATATTCGGAAAGGATAAAGGCTGATGACGTGGACGCAGATAAAGGTTACATGCGGCGCGGCGGATTTGGATACGGTCTGCGCTGTCATGTCTATGCTTGATTCTTCCGTCATGATTGAAGATTACAGCGATATTGAGACGGGACTTGCCACTGTTTATGGGGATTTGATTGATGAATCCATTCTGAACAGCGATAAAAACATTGCTTCCTGCAGCATCTATGTGCCGGAAGACAAAAGTGTGGGAGAAGCGGTTTCTTATATCAATTCCATGCTTGCAGAAAATAAAATTCAAGCATCTGTTGATATCGTAAGGACAGACGAGGAAGAATGGTCAACCGCATGGAAAAAGTATTATAAGCCGACGCATATCGGAAAAAAACTTGTTGTTGTACCAAGCTGGGAAACTTACGAAGCAAAACCGGACGAAATCATTCTTGTGATGGATCCCGGTATGGCATTCGGAACCGGTACTCACGAGACGACGCGGCTTTGCGCGGAGCTTTTGGAGGAATATTTAAGACCGGGAGATCGGATGCTGGATGTCGGAAGCGGAAGCGGGATCCTGGCAATCTGCGGTATCAAACTTGGCGCATCGTCATGCTCGGCATGCGACATTGATCCGATTGCAGTAAGAACGGAAGAGGAAAATGCCGCGCGCAACGGTTGTAGCATCCATTGCTTTGTCTCCGATTTGTTATCGGAGGTAAAAATGCCGGACGGTAAAGCTTTTGATATTGTAACAGCCAATATCGTTGCGGATGTGATTATCCGTCTGGCGCCCGATATCGGAGCCTTTATTAGACAGGGAGGGTATTGGATTGTTTCCGGAATTATCGAGCAGAGAACGGCAGAGGTGGATGCGGAGATGAAAAAATACGGATTTACCTGTGTTGACTGTAAAAAAGAAAACGGATGGTATGCCGGAATTTATGCGAAAGCATAATTTCGTAAAAAATTGTGTAAATTTTTTTCAAAATTCTTTACAAAAATTACTTTTTGGTATATAATAAAAAAAGAAACAGGCGGGATATGTGAGTTGATTATATATCCCGTTTCTATTTGTGCCGAAGACGGGGGACTATGTGGAGGATGTCGGATGCCGAGATTTTTCCTTTTATCCGGAGATGATAGCCTTGGCTTTTTTGAAATCTGCGGCGATGATGCGCATCATATTTCCTATTCGCTTCGAATGCGTGAGGGCGAGCATATAACAGTTTGCAATGGACGCGGAATGGATTATGACTGTGAGATTTACAGAATGGACGGAAAAACCGTTTCGGTTCGGATTGTGTCTTCCTCTCCAACTCGGACGGAATCACCTGTGTATATACGCTTATATCAATCGATCCCCAAAGGGGGAGAGAAATTTGATTATATTGTCCAAAAGGCTGTTGAGCTTGGTGTATCCGAAATCATTCCGGTTTATTCTGAACGCTGTATTACAAAGCCGGGAGCGGGAAATGATGACAAACGCATAACAAGACTCAATCGGATTGCGGGAGAAGCTGCAAAGCAATGCGGACGTGGGATCATCCCGAGGGTTTTTGCACCGGTACGTTTTTCCGATGCTCTTTTTGGGGTAAAGTCCGAAAATGCTTTTATATGCTATGAAAATGAAGAGAATATGTCTCTTCAAAGATATTTAGATTCCTTTTCCGGTCATTGTCCGCAGACCTTAAGCTTTTTTGTCGGACCGGAGGGAGGATATGCAGAACATGAAATTGCAGAAGCGAGAACGGTCGGTGTTACATCCGTAAAGTTCGGCGAGCGAATTTTAAGATGTGAAACGGCGTCCGGTTTCGTGCTTTCCTGTCTTGCATATGTCTTTGAAAAACCAATATAGAAAAATAAGGATTCTTTGTTTGACGGCGGTCAGACAAAAGCCTTTCAATCGGGCTTATAGGATGAAAAATATACCGCCGAGATAGGAACACAACATGACTGACAAAAATATCAAGAAAACACAAAACAATACGGCGTTGCCGCGGGAGGATGTTCAGCTTTACCGTTTATTTGCCATATTTGGTGCTGCCATCATCGGATTTGCGGGACTTAGACTGCTCAATGAAAGCAAATTGATCAGCTTTCTTCTGCAGGGCGGCATATGGGGTGCGTTGGTACTCCTTATCCTTTCGATTGCATGGCCGATTTATATTCGATGTGTTCGGAAAATCGACGAAAGCGGTAAGGTTTTCACAAGTGTCGGGGTTGCATACTTTTTGATTCCGGTTTTTTTGATGCTGGTGACTTATCCGGTCTTTAATAACGCAAACGTCAAATATCAAGTTGCATTTGCCGGAATTTCGATTTTTGCTGTTATTTATAATATTTTTAAAAGAGAATTCAAAAATATTTCCGTGCTTACTTTTGTATGTGCCGCACTGTTATACTATGTGCATGCGACGACTTACAATTGGCTTGAGAATGCCATTGCTATTGCCGCTAAGATTTTAATTTTTCTGATTCCGGCTGCTGTTATCATTCTGCTTGTTTGTTCCCTTATGTCCAAAAACGGAAGTGTAAAGATGTCGGGACGTGAAATTTATCGTCTGCCGAGTAAATTTGCTGGAATTCTTACTCTTATTTTGTGTGTATTTTTCATTGCGGCGGGACTCATCTTGCTTTTTGTTCCGGAAGCCTTTTTGTATATCATGGTATCCCTTTTGGCTTTGTATATAATCATTGGTATAGTTTGCACGATAAGACTTATCTAAATTTATATAATTTTACGAAAAAACTATTGAATTTCTACAAATTATGAGTTAAAATATGTATCAGATTCTTGAATCACATATTTTAACTCATAATTTTACGGTAAAGGGGATATAAAAATGTCGAACAGGTTGTTTCAGGGACTGATTCATCAAATGAAGGATGCGATCGGTCGCACAATCGGCGTTGTCGATGAAAACGGTGTGATTGTCGCATGCAGCGATCTTATGAAAATCGGAGAAACACGACAGGCCGTGAGAGAAGAACTTGCTTATTCGACCGATGCTGTGATTTTTTCCGGTTATACCTATCGTTCCATGACAGGTGGAATTCGTCCCGAATATACGGTGTTCGTGGAAGGCGAGGACAGTATGGCGGAAAAAATGTCGATGGTTCTTGCTGTTGCGCTCAATAATATTAAGAGCTTTCATGATGATAAATATGACAAGGTATCTTTCATTAAAAATATTATTCTTGATAATATCCTTCCGGGAGATATTTACGTCAAAAGCAAGGAACTGCATTTTGCCACAGATGTGCTTCGCGTGGTATTTCTGATGAAATTCGGTTCCGGAACAGAAAATTCCCCATATGATATCATCCAAAATATGTTTCCGAATACCAATCAGGATTATGTGATCAGTACAGGAGAGCGAGACATCGTTTTGGTGCGGGAAATTAAACCGGGAACAGATATTTCGGAAATTGAAAAAACCGCCGTTACCATAGCGGATACACTTGCTTCTGAATTTTATACAAAAGTTTCTATCGGTATCGGCAGTATGGTAGACAATATCAAGGATATTGCAAGATCCTACAGAGAAGCACAAGCGGCGCTTGAGGTAGGACGTGTATTTGATACGGATAAAAATATTGTAAGTTATGAAAATCTTGGGATCGGACGTTTGATTTATCAGCTCCCGACTACTTTGTGTGAAATGTTTTTAAATGAGGTATTCAAAAAGGGTTCTATTGAAGCACTTGACAGAGAGACTTTATCCACGATCCAATGCTTCTTTGAAAACAACCTGAATGTTTCGGAGACCTCACGGAAGATGTTTGTCCATCGAAACACCCTTGTTTACCGCTTGGATAAGATAAAAAAATTGACGGGACTTGATTTGCGTGAATTTGACAATGCGATCACTTTCAAGGTCGCACTGATGGTGAAAAGCTATCTGACATCCAAAAACAATCGATATTAAAAAACCCTTGAGCGTCTCTTGCAAAACTTGCAGAGTCGCTCAATATATATCATAATAAATTCGTGGGGCTTATTACAGCTTGCCAAAGTATACGCGGAAAACTGGAGCCGGCAATCTTTTTTCGCCCCGGTCCATTGGAGGTTATGATGGATAATTTAGAAAAATTGAACGGCTCGGACGACAATCGTCCGACTGATATGTCCGGCGAGAATGTCACACCTGCGGATTTGTCTGAAGCCCATGAGCAGGAACCGCATCCGGGAACAGAACAGGATCACCCGAAGCAGGAAGAAGGAACTTCGTCGCCTGTACCGGCTGATATACCTGTAAAATCCGATGTGAAAAAGATTCCGAAGCCAAGAAAACCGAGAAAGCCGCTGAAGATTTCTCTCGGCGCCTTTATTGTCGGCATTCTGCTTGCCGGATTGCTGGTGTTTCAGACAACTTATGTTGCTCTCACGCTGGAACATGAGAGAGATTTGAATGAGGCGTACGCACGGTTTTCTGGTTTGGATAAATTGATAGAAATCGCCGAGCTGTATGACAAGGAATATTTATATGAGGTAGATTCGGAGCTGCTAGATGAAACGCTTTCTCGAATGTATATTTTATCTTCCGGTGACCGTTATGCTTCCTATTATACTGCGGAGGAATGGGCAGCGTCCGTTTCATCCTCTGCCGGGGATTCAGTTGGAATCGGTGTGTATGTCGTACCGCTTACTTCCGGCGAGATTGAGATTGCGCATGTAATGAGTGGCTCTCCGGCAGAGAATGCCGGAATCCGGAAAGGAGATATTCTGATTGCAGTGGACGGTCAGAAAATTTCCGAAGTCGGATATGATGCTGCGGTGAATGCCATCAGCGGTGAGGTCGGAAGCGTTGTCATCATTGACATTCTCAGAGACGGAACGACCAGTCATTTAGAGGTAACGCGGGGTCATTATACCGTGGAGACCATTGTTTCCGAAATTATGGAAAAGGATGGCAAGAAATACGGCTATATTCGAATTATCGAATTTATGCAGGTTACGGTGTCCCAATTTAAAAACGCTGTCAATTCTATGATAGAGGCAGGGGTAGAAGGTTTTATTTTTGATGTCCGCGATAATCCAGGCGGTGAGCTTTCAGCAATTTGCGATATACTGGATTTTCTGCTGCCGGAAGGTCCGATTGCTCATATTATTGATGCAAACGGAGAAGAGATCGAGACTTATCGTTCGGATGTGAAAGAAATTGATCTTCCTATGATGGTTCTTGCAAATGAAAATACCGCTTCTGCCGCAGAACTGTTTACTTCGGCACTTAAGGATTATGATAAGGCGGAAGTGGTTGGTACGCGCACCTATGGAAAGGGATGCGGACAGCAGGGCTTCTATTTGTCCGACGGCAGTGTCGTATTTATCACAAACTTTTTCTATAATCCTCCGTTTTCCGAAAATTATGACGGAATCGGAATTACGCCCGATATTGCAGTGACACTTCCCGAAGAGCTTCAAAATGAAAATTTGTTTCTTATTGAGCACAGTCAGGATACGCAGCTTGCTGCGGCGCTTGAAGCGATTCATTCTCATTCATAAGCATGAAAATATATTTACTCTAAGGAGATTGTAAACTATGGCAAAACAGATTGTCGTTACAGAAAGTAGCTACCAGAAGCTCAAAGAGGAGCTTGACTATTTAAAGAACGTCAAAAGAAAGGAAGCGGCGGAAAACGTTGGAATTGCACGTTCTTTCGGAGATCTTTCGGAGAACAGTGAATATGATGAAGCCAAAAATGAACAGGCAAAAATCGAAGCACAAATTTCAGAACTTGAGGAAACGATCAATCATGCTAAGGTAATTAGCGATCATGAAATCCAAACCGACATGGTGAGTGTGGGTATTTGTGTTACGGTATATGATATGGATTTCGATGAAGAAGTCGAATATCAGATTGTCAGCCCCAGAGAAGTGGATCCTCTTGAAAATAAGATTTCGGATCAGTCCCCCATTGGGAAAGCTCTTATCGGCACGAAAGTAGGAGATATTGTTTCCGTGGAAGTTCCCGATGGCGTTGCAAAATTCAAAGTATTAAAGATTGAAAAGAAAGACAGCTAAAAATTATTTGGATAGGAGTCTTAAAATGACAGAAGAAACAAGACAGATGCAAAATGAAACGGAAGAGCTTTCAAAAGAAAGACTCAGTGAAATTCTGCAAATTCGCAGAGATAAGCTTGCGGCATTGAAAGCGGAGGGAAAAGATCCCTTTGTACTGACCAAATATGATGTAACACATCACAGTGAAGAAATTCGCACTTGTTTTGAATCGCTGGAGGGAAAAACGGTCAGCATTGCCGGAAGAATGATGTCCAAACGTGTGATGGGAAAAGCGTCTTTCTGTCATATACAGGATTTGCAAGGAAATATGCAGGTATATGTTGCGCGCGATAGTGTGGGCGAGGAACCGTATTCTGCATTTAAAAAATTTGATGTCGGAGATATCATCGGTGTTCGCGGCGAAGTATTTCGTACGAAAACAGGTGAAATTTCCGTTCATGCTTCAGAGATAACCTTGCTTTCCAAAAGTTTGCAGGTACTGCCTGAAAAATTCCATGGCCTTACCAATATTGACGCGAGATATCGTCAGCGTTATATTGATCTCATTATGAATCCGGAAGCAAAGAATACATTTATCAAACGGTCAAAAATTATCCGTGCGATCCGCCGTTATCTCGATTCCATTGGTTTTATGGAGGTAGAAACTCCGATGTTGGTTTCCAATGCCGGTGGGGCGGCGGCAAGACCGTTTGAAACCCATTTCAATGCATTGGACGAGGATTTCAAGCTTCGCATATCCTTGGAGCTTTATCTCAAGCGGTTGATTGTCGGCGGCTTTGAGCGTGTATATGAAATCGGACGTGTTTTCCGCAATGAAGGACTTGATACCCGACACAATCCAGAATTTACACTGATGGAGCTGTATCAGGCATATACCGACTATCATGGCATGATGGATTTGACTGAAAATTTATACCGCTTTGTCGCGAAGGAAGTGCTTGGTACTACCAAACTTGTGTATGGCGGAGTAGAAATGGATCTCGGAAAGCCGTTTGAAAGAATTACAATGGTAGATGCTGTCAAGAAATATTCGGGAGTGGATTTCAGTGAAATCCATACGCTGGAAGCGGCACGTGAAGTTGCTGATGCCAAAGGAATCCATTACGAAGAGCGTCATAAAAAGGGAGATATACTCAATTTGTTCTTTGAGGAGTTTGTCGAAAAGCATTTGATCCAACCGGTGTTTGTGATGGACCATCCTGTTGAAATTTCTCCTTTGACAAAGAGAAAGCCGGATAATCCTGACTATGTGGAGCGCTTTGAATTCTTTATGAATGGATGGGAGATGGCAAATGCTTACTCTGAATTAAATGATCCGATCGATCAGCGGGAGCGTTTTGCCGCTCAAGAGGAACTGTTTGCCAAAGGCGATGAAGAGGCCAATCATACGGATGAGGATTTCCTTAACGCGTTGGAGATCGGAATGCCTCCGACAGGAGGAATCGGATTCGGCATCGACCGTATGTGTATGCTGATGACGGATTCCGCAGCAATCCGGGATGTATTGCTTTTCCCCACAATGAAGCCTCTGGACAAATAAACCCAGTGTTTATGCGGGTTTGCAGCACATCAAATCCCAGTTGACAACAAATTGACAACAATTTTTCATAGCGATATGGAGAAATACAGCGCAAAATGAATTGTTGTCAACTCAAGATGCAAAATAGCACTTACTGCTAAGAGAACACTTTTTGAAAGTAATTTCAGGAGTGTTCTCTTTTTTCGTTTAGGGTTAGCTTTTGTTATGACAGAAATGATTTGAATAGAAAGAAAGGAATGAAATCATGATTAGTGACGAGACAAAGGCATATTATGACCTAAAAAAACGCAATGAGGTGCGTGAAAGTGCTAAGAGACTTCGTAAACAGTTTCTCCGCTATAAAGATGCGGAAATTGTTTATAGCATTCAGCATAAAAAACTGATGGAACTTGCCAGTGAGGCAGGAGCAATCTATCGAATGGATAGTACGGTTTTGATTAACCGAGATATTTTTGATGAATATTTGGAACGGTTTCGTGAACCAAGCACTTTGAATTTTAAGGAGGAGGAGGAATGAGTGGAAACCTGTGGATGTTTTCGGATATGCTTGACGATGAAGATATAGAAATGTTAAAGCGTGATTTTATAACCTATTATCAAGGCGCTGATTATTATGGTCTCGGGCTAAAAGTATTTACTCGTATGGCACGAGAGGCCGGGGCTGTATATAAGATCGGTAAAAAGGTTTTAATACGACGTAGCATTTTTGAAGAGTATTTGCGACAATTGTATCGAAAAGAAAAAACGCAACAAAACAGTAATGAGTAAAAGCGGAAGGGGGCTACATAGAGGAAGAATATCAAACTGCAGGATTGCAATACAAGCAAATTTTAGCCATTCATTTTGGATTTTCACTGCTTTTGTCCAAATCTCAGTATGAGAATCCAAAAAACTCTATAATTCAATAACTGCCACAGAAAGCCGGATTGAGTAACAATCAATCCGGCTTTAATTTATATCAAGGCTCAAATGTGTATTCAATTTTACCAAAGCATAGGAGGATACTTTAAATGAGGCAAGGCGTATTGATTTATGATCATGATACAGATCGGATGGATATTCGATTTGATTTGGATGATTATTATGGAGGGCTTCATTGCGGAACAAGTATGGAGGTATTTGTGAATAATAAATGGGTTCCTACCAGAATAGAGATAAACGATCAATGGTATCTGGTTGGAATTAAAACAGGTAATCTTATAGGTTTGAGAGTAAGAATCTAAATATTCATTAGGGGCAGTTTCTTTAAATAAGGACTGCCCTATTTTCATATCAAAATTTAAGAAAGGAGAACGCTGTCATGAAATGCTTGTTAAAGTACCAGTGGGTAAAACTGTCTCGGGCATATTTACCTCAGGGCAAGGGGCTAATGGGTTACTGGGCAAAGCTGGCATCTCGTGCAGCGTTTCGAAAGGGACATGCCCTTTATTGTGGATACAAAAATGAGGTAATCCCAGGAATGTGGTCTGGTGGAATTGTTGGACTTAAAAGCATTCTTGGCTTGAAGAGCCGAGCACAGACCTTAGAAATAATGAATGAATTATCCACTTTAGGATATATCAGCTACACTTTGGATCCAAATACGAAAAAGCTAACCTATCAAATCAATGACTGGGTTGTAAAATGTTCTGGTGCTGAATGTTCTGAAGGTACTGTTTATGCGAGTGACGGATATGGCTTTATTTGTCTTCCGAGAGATATTACTCAGAGGCTGGCAGATAGTAACCGTAAATTCAGTGAATCGGATGCATGGTTAGATCTTTGGTGTCATACTGTCTGGCAGGATTCAGGAAATATTTTCTCTTTATTGGCACCAACCGTTCAATTTGAACGACGGAAAGCTTTATTAACCTTGGAAACCATGGGACAGAGATGGAAATGGGAAAAGACAAAAGTATGGCGTTTCTTTCAAAAGTATAAGGATGTCTTCGCGCTGTATCGTCTTCCCGGCTCCTATGGATGTCTCATTTTTAATCAATTGTATCAAACCGGTACAGAGGTTTCACTGCCTACACAGGCGAATGTTGTACGCATTATCGAAGAAATACGCATTTCAGCAGCCAATGTACATATTGAAGGTACAGACCATGAACGCTTATCCCGCATGATCGCATGGTTTAGTGTAAAAACATCTGCTGAACGTATCGAAAAGCCGGGAGAAAACAGCAAAGCTGAAAATCGCGTTGCACTTTCGAGCCCTATAATACGCGCGTATTTTTCTCTGCATTGTTGGAATTGTAAGAATTGTAATTATGACTGCAAGGAAGTAGTATATATCTCACCTTTAGAGAATTTTGAGAATATACGAGGACCTTGTGTTCATTTTCCAGAATTCAAAAAATCAAAGGAGAGTTACTATGAGCGAGAATAAAAAAGCAGAACAATCTGCATATGAACAGCAGGAAAGCCGCCTTTCTGCGCAGTCAGCAGCATTTATTAAGCTTCTGACACAGCGTGGAATCCTTTGTGATGCTGATATTGACGATGATAAGATCAGACAGGTGCAAAAAGATAAAAAGCGTCGTACATATCACAATACTGAGATGCTTTTGCAAAATTACCGAAGTATTGTTTGGGCACTGGAGTGTTTTCCAACGACTATTGTTGATGAACTGGATCGCCCTTTGAATGATTTGGATGCTATACTGCGTTACATCGATGTAGAACTTAGCTTGGATAACAAAAAGTTGGAAAGTAGAATCGAAAGCATAAAAAAATCCAGACTTCTCCTGGATCGAGTGAATGAGGCACTAACCGTTCTGAAGAGAAAACCGGAACACGGCGAAAAAATGTATGAAGTAATCTACATGACATATCTTGCACCCGAAAAACTTTCTCACAACGAACTGTTATACCGACTCAACATTTCCTCACGGCATTATTACAGGCTTCGAACGCAGGCAATTGGCATCATTTCTTTACGACTTTGGTCAGTTCCTTCTACCGAGATGGATTCGTGGTTTGAAGTGCTGACATTGCTTGAAGATTTATGCTGAAAACAAAATGTCCTATTGGATGGCACAAAAATGTAAATAAATTGGCAAGGTATATGCCGATGACATGCAAAAGGAAAAGAGTTATAATTATATCATCCCAAAATGGGACTGGCGATAAAACGCTGTTTCTGAGACTGAGAAAGGTCTATGGAAACAGCGTTTTTTTGCACAATCAAAAAGGAGGTATACAGCATGACAAGTCAGATCAAAAAAGGGAAACGATACCTGGTAAATGGGTATTGGACATTGGTCAGCACCGCTTCAGCGTTACTGATCTCTTTGCAGCCTATCATGGCTGACACGATCTGGGATCGTTTCTCGAAAATAATGCGCGATGTCTATGGGCAGCTGGCCGGTATCAGTACAATCGTAGCTGTCACTGCTGCGGCAGTCGCACTTCTGGTTCGTATGATTTCAAGAAACCAGCGTGCAGTTGACGAAGCGACAAGTTGGCTGAAGCGCATTGTTGTGACGTGGATTGTTCTGAACAGTTTAGGCTTTATCGTTGCCTACCTGCAGCCGCTTGTCAGTGGCGGACAATACACAGGCACTTAATCCCTCCAAATCCAAATAATCAGTGTTGCGGATTGGAGGTGATGCGCTATATTAGATTGGATTTTTGAGGGTATTGCTAATTGGGTTGCCAGTATCGTCAGCCAGCTAATGGATGCGGTGTCCGGAATATTTCTTTCTGCTCTTGGAACCGATATGACAGCAATGGAGGAATACTTTCCGTTTCTCTCAAAAGCATTTGATGTTATGCAGTACACTGCATGGGCTATGCTGTTTTTAATAACAGTGTGGCAGTTGTTCAAGGCATTTGGAGGACCAATAACGGAAAGTGAACACCCTCTTCAGTTAATTGCCAGAAGTTCTATTTTTGCAGTGTTAATTGCATTTGCAAAGCCAATTTTCGAGTTGACGCTGGATATTGCAAGGGCTCCTTACACAGCTTTAATGGATATTCAGATGACGGCAGAAGATTTTACATTTGCCGGGGTTGAAAATGTGCTGAAAAGCGGAATAACAACGCTGGTTTCTGTGATAACGGTTGTTGGTCTTATACTGATGCTCATTCTTGAAATCTCTCTTGGTTGGAACTATTTCAAACTATTACTAGAGACAGTAGAACGCTATATTGTTGTTGGAGTACTGTGCTATACTTCCCCCTTGGCATATTGCATGGGTGGCTCCAAAGCAACTGAACAGGTTTTTAAATCCTGGTGTCGCATGGTTGGATCGCAACTGCTGCTGTTGGTCATGAATGTATGGTTTTTAAGAGGCTTCAGCACTTCTGTGGGACAATTTATCGCGAATGCCGGCGCACTGTCAAACGGTCAGGGAAATATCTTCCTTTGGATGTTCTGCGCTCTGGCATTTCTTAAAACCGCCCAGAAATTTGACAGCTATTTAGCGGCCATGGGTTTAAATGTCGCTCAAACAGGATCAAGCATGGGAATGGAGATTCTGATGGCAGCCCGTGTACTTTCTGGTGTAGGAAGTGCAGCCAAAAGTGCCGGAAATGTATTCAACGGAGGTTCGAGTGCAGCTGGAGGAACTGCTGCTTCGTCATTCGCTGCTGGGTTTGCAAGTAAGTTTAAGGGAAATTCCTATGTACGCGATGCTGTAGTAAATGGCGGAACAAGAATGGGCGCCGGAGGTGGATTTGGCTTTGTGGGTCGTGCTTTTGGTGGCATTGCTGCAAGAAATGGCGCTACATTAACTGGAGAATCAATTTCCTCTGTCGCTTCAAGAACACCAAATGTTTCCGGAAGCATAGCCGGTGAAATTGCTGACCGAAGCCTTGGAAATTATATGCCGCAGCTTGGCAATCACAAACTGAGTGGAACACAGATTACTGGAGGACATATCAGCACAACTGCAACCGGCGCTGATGGAAAAAGCTCAAATGTGGAACTGTATAATGCATCTCAATTTGAAAAACCACAAGGACCGCACTCAGTGGTTACCGCATCAGATGGTACACAATGGTATCAAATGGCAAGCGGCGAAGGCAGAAATGCATTCTACAGTACACCGGAATTTACCGGAAACGCAGCAGAAGCTGCTCAGGTTGCCTCTGTATTTCCAGGAGCAGCAGAAGGAACATCTTTGCGTACTGTGGGTGAAGGTGTTCTGGAAGCGTCTTCAGATACTGGAAATACTACATGGTACAACAGCGCCTTCTATCAAGAGCCTGAAGCACCTCATTCCATTATGACAGATGCCAATGGTGTGGAATGGTATGCGATGGCTCAACATGGCACCGTGCCTGAATTCGAAAACGGTGATGAAGCAACCATTTATAACCAAAGCGTATTTAGAGACTTTATGCCTGGATATGAGCAGCAGATCATGTCTGTAGATGGAAGCCAGCGAGATGGACACTTTGAAGTGCGTCATGATGATGGCAGCGGCACCGCCTTCTACGATACGGCTGTTTATGATACTCCGAGAGGAGACTATCAGGTATATGAAGACAAAGACGGCCATCAATGGTTTGCTATTCATGGCGATTCTGCAGTGGAGCGCCGACCAGTCTATGAGAACGGAAAACCAGTTTATGATGGAGAAAATGTAAAGTCGGTTTCAGTTGAAACTGTTCGATACAAATCTACACCAAGCCGTTTTGAAAATCCGGAAAGGCGGAGCGATACTTCATCCAAACCGCCCCGAAGAAAAAATTAACGAAGTAAAACAGCCATAGTTATGGAAATTCCAAAAACTATGGCTGTTTTCATTTATCCAATATAAGGGAGGTGGAAAGATGGCCGAGCCAAACAAAACACAAATGGGAGATGGCGGTGATAATTATCGTCAAGCCGCTGCACAAATGGCGAAAGCCGCTAAACAGCTCGGTCAGGAAGCCGCAAAACAGGCAGCCGCCAAAGGTGTTGAAGCAACTGCAAATGCCGCAGCAGCTACGGTTCAAGCAAGCGTTGAAGGCGGAAAAGCAGTTGCTGAAATTGCAACTGGTACAGCTGCCGGAGGTCCTTGGGGTGCTGTTCTTTCAGCAGCTTGGTCTCTTCGACATACACTATATAAGATTTTAATTTTTATCTGTCTATGCCTGCTTTTTTTAGTTGTTATGGTTGCTTCTCTCCCAACCATTATAACGAACAGCATTTTTGGATTAGATGGGTCTACAGTCGATTCTAATGCGACTCTAACAGGGACCTACCAAACTTTATCTACAGCGGTTTCTGAGATCGTAGATGAAGGATACAACTATTCTTTAGATGAGGTTGAGAAGCTTATCACTGATGGCGGCTATGACTATGATTTATCAATGGAAGCTCTAATCAATCACGGACAAAGCTCTGCTGGGTATGATGTCAGTTATATCCTTGCAGCTTATTCGATATCTATGGACCAAAAAAACACCAGTGAATCAGATATGCGCTCAAAATTGAGTGCATACAAAGAAGACATGTTTCCGGTAACTTCAGTAGAGAAAACGAAAGAAATCGTGGTACCGGTTAACTATTACACCTATAAATCCGTTTCAGTTACAGTTGTAACAAAAACTGTGACGACCGGTACAATCAATGGAGTCCCGCAATATCGGTATGAGACTGCGACGAAAACATACTATGTGCCGGATCAGTCAAAAACTTCCGATGTATCTGTAACCGTTCCTAAATATGAGGAGGTAAGCGTTTCCGTTCCGGTTTATTCCGGTAATACTATAACCGGAACCCGTACAGAAACTTATTACACTCAAAATGGTGAAGAAACACTTTCCCCTACGAAAAAGACAGTAACCTATCTGGAATGTACCATTCATTCTTTTGATGAATCCATTATTGCCAAAGCATTTGGATTGGATTTGTCAGCAAAGTATGGAGGAACAAGTCAAACCTATGATCAGGTAATTAAAAGCATGGCAAATGCCTTAAAAATGACACTGTACGGTTCAGTAGGAAATGGACAAAGTGTTCCTTTGACAGATGAGGAGCTGATTGCATTTGTGAGCCGCCAAAATTGCAGTGCAGTCAGAAAACATATTTTAGAAACAGCACTTTCTCTTGTTGGAAAGGTTCCTTATTTCTGGGGTGGAAAATCTCCTCCGGGATGGAATGATGAATGGAATACACCGAAACTGGTTACAGCAGCTGGATCCAGTACAACTGGAACCATTCGCCCATTTGGTCTTGACTGTTCCGGTTTTACTGATTGGACCTACAAAACGGCTGTTGGAGTTAGCCTTTATGAAGGCACTTGGAGCCAATGGGATAACTCCTATGCTATTACAGAAGATGAGCTTTTACCCGGTGATCTTGGATTTTTAATGAATGAAGATGGTCAAGGGTGGAACCATGTATTGATTTATGCCGGTGTAGGCGATAACGGTGAGCGAATGTGGGTTCATTCCTCCGGCGGTGAAGGTGTCATCTTTAACACACCGAGTTATGAATCAACGCTCTCACTTAGACGCCCCAAAGATGTAGATTTTGATGCTCCTGTGCCGAACGGTACTACTGGAGACCCCATTTCCACCATCGAAGTTGATGTTACACATTACTGTGCATGCAGTAAATGCTGTGGTGAAAACGCCAGTGGCATTACTGCAAGTGGAAAGCCAGTGGCACAAGGAATGGTTGCAATGTCCAGCCACTATCCGTTTGGAACACAAATCATGATTAACGGCACCATGTATACAGTGGAAGATCGGGGCGGCTCCGGTATAGAAAATGACATCCATCGTGTAGATATCTATGTTCCGGATCATCAGGAAGCCCTAAGACTTGGAAGATATAAAACAACAGCAAAAATCTACAGATTGGGCAGATAGTTTGTGATAGGAGGAAAAATGAAAGGACTTCTGGATGAGTTGGCCCAAAAATATCATGCGGCATATCTTTCTGATCTTCGCCTGAATCATAGGATAAACGACTGTGTAGTCAGAGAACTGTATCTGTTCCCGAACAAACAAAACTACTCTCTGTGGGAATGGAGTGATGCGGTTTCTTATCTTTTGAAACGAAATGTTTCTTTTGCGTCCTATGAGGAAGTAGATAATATGCTGAAAGGGCTTTATAACACTTGATTCTTTAAGACAATAGACCCGTGCTGTATCGGAGTACTTCTTTGATACAGCAGAAAGGTATGATTATATGGATGAAAAAGAAATTCGAAATGTATATGCAATCCCAGCCAACTATACCGATTCAGGAAAAATACTCGGCGGCATGGTTGAACCAAGAAATGCAGTGGAAACCGTTTTTCTTCTTCTTTTGGTGGGGTATCCAGAATTGATGCTGATTCCGATGCCCGGCACCATTCGAATTGTTGTAATGGTAGTAACACTCATGCCTCTTGCAGTCCTGTCCGTTATGGGTATTGACGGAGATTCCTTATTTCAGTTCTTGGGTCATATATGCAGGTTTGGAATTCACAGACGAAAACTTCATATGAGAAGGGTGGGATACAAATATGACAAAGCACAGCTCAAAAACACAAAGAAGCGGAAAAAAGCAAAAAGTCGAAAAGCTTGAGTTTGTTCAGGATTTTCTCCCTATAAAAAATTTGAGCAACGGTATTATTGAAACCGTTGACGGGCGCTATATTAAAATCCTTGAAATCGAGCCAATCAACTTTTTGCTTCGCTCTGATGAGGAGCAAGCCAATATAATTTCTTCCTTTGCAAGCTGGCTTAAAATATCTCCTATGAGGTTGCAGTTCAAGTCTATCACAAGAAAAGCCGACTCAGACAAACACATTGCTATGGTACGGCAAGATCTGAAAGAGGAAGATAATGAAAAATGCAAGGAACTCAGCGAAGACTATATTCGACTGATTAAAGATATCGGGAATCGTGAAGCGCTGACCAGGCGCTTCTTTTTAATCTTCCAATACGAAGAGCTGCACCGAAATGAGGAGAATGATTACGGGAAAATTTATAGCATGCTGCAAACGGCTGAACAAAACGCAAGAGCTTATTTTATGCAGTGCGGAAATTCCATTATTCAGCCTAAAGATCCCGATGAAGCAACTGCAGAAATTTTGTATATGTATTTTAACAGGCGCTCATGTGTGGATGAACCCTTTTCTTCTCGTGTCAATCGTGTAGTTGTAGACACAATGGCCGCAAAAAAGAAAGTGATTGGTGTAGACCCAGTTCCTCCAATTAAGATCGCACACTTTATAACGCCACGCGGTATTGACCTGACACATTACAATTACATCATCATGGACGGTCTCTATTATTCCTTCCTTTATATCAAAAAGGATGGTTTTCCGAATACCGTGCGTGGTGGATGGATGTCCGCTCTTATTAACGCAGGGCAAGGCGTTGATACTGATGTAATACTGCAACGTGAGAACCGAAGTAAAACTATTGATAAAGTTGCACAGCGTATCCGGCTTAACCGCACTAAGCTCAAGAGCCTTCAGGATACCAGTACGGATTATGAAGAACTGGCCAATTCCATCTCTGCTGGATATTACATAAAAAATGGAATCGCCAATCAGAATGAGGATTTGTTTTACATCTCAGTTTTTATTACAGTATCAGCAAAGAGTTATGAAGAACTGATGTGGCGAAAAAGGCAGATGGTGGATATGCTGAAATCTATGGATATCTATACCAGTGATTGCCGCTTTCAACAGGAAGCAGCGCTCAGGTCAGTCATGCCGTTTTTGCAGATAGATCCCAGATTGCAAAAGAAAACAAAGAGGAATGTTTTGACAAGTGGTGCTGCCGCTTCCTATATGTTTACAAGCTTTGAGATGTCAGATGATACAGGCGTTTTACTTGGAATCAATAGGCATAACAATTCGCTTTGCATTGTCGATCTTTTTAATACGAAGAAAAACAAAAATGCAAACTTGACTATGTGTGGCACCAGTGGTGCTGGTAAGACCTTCACTATGCAGCTGCTCGCACTCAGAATGAGAATGCGTGGTATTCAGTGTTATATTGTGGCTCCCATTAAAGGGCACGAGTTCAAAAGAGCCTGCGATAAAATAGGCGGTGAATTTATTAAAATTGCCCCTGGATCTCCTCATTGTATCAATGTAATGGAGATTCGCCATACCATATCTCCAGAAATGGAACTGATTGATGATGTGGACTACAACGACATGGATTCTATGCTTGCCAAAAAAATTCAGCAGCTGATGATTTTCTTTACGCTTCTTATCCCGGACATGACGAATGAAGAAGAACAGATGTTGGATGAGGCGTTAATAAAGACCTACAACGAATTTGGAATAACTCACGATAACAGTTCGCTGTATGAAGATATGAATGTAAATCCGCCGGTTATGAAGAAAATGCCCATACTTGGGGATTTACATAAGCACCTTCAAGAAAACCCTATGACAAGCCGTATAGCAACGATTGTGAGCAGATTTGTAACTGGATCGGCACAAAGTTTCAATCGCCAGACCAATGTGGATTTGAGTAATAAATATATTGTGTTGGACTTGTCTGAACTAAAAGGAAAATTGCTCCCGGTTGGAATGATGATTGCACTGGATTATGTTTGGGACAATATCAAAGCAGACAGAACCAAGAAGAAAGCAATCATGATTGATGAGATTTGGCAGTTAATCGGAGCTTCTTCCAATCGTCAGGCGGCTGAATTCTGTTTGACAATCTTTAAAACCATCCGAGGCTTTGGAGGCGCTGCAATTGCAGCGACACAAGACTTATCAGATTTCTTTAGTCTGGATGATGGCAAATATGGAAGAGCCATTATAAACAACAGCAAAAACAAAATTATCTTGAATCTGGAGCCGGATGAAGCTGAATATGTACGAGAGACATTGAAGCTTACAAAAACAGAAATTCGATCCATTACTCAGTTTGAACGAGGAGAAGCTTTGATTTACAGTAACAACAGCAAGATCCCTGTAGTCGTAAAAGCCTCAAAAACAGAACAGGAAATGATAACGACTGACCGAGCTGAGCTGGAAGCCTTGCTGAAACGGAAACAAAATCAAACGCATTTCGGCTAAAATGCGTATTTTATAAAAAATGCGCACAAGGAGGTGAGCAAAAAATGCTTTTAAAAGATGAGCAATACATTATCAAATGGCTGTCTCAATACGGGCCTCTGCCAAAAGCTCAGGTGATACGCTTATTAAGAGACAAAACTCCGGAAACAGCAGAAAAAATAATCCGCAGTCTTAAAAGACAGATGAGGATTACTGATGTCGGAGGATATTATCTCGCGTTAGATGAAATGTGCAAACCTGATCAGCGCCTGATTCTTGCTGTTTGGGTTTTACTGCACTTTATTGATCATGTGGATCCTTTAGCCCATTACCCGGCAGTTTACCCATCACAACTCTTTTTCTTAAAAGAAAATATGGGCTACGAGATTGTCGTATTGTATGAGGGAGAACAACATTTAACCAGACTGCTTCAGCCACAGGAAGAATTAAAATATATCATTGTTGTTCCGCATATTTCCATGGTCCAATCACTTTATCTGCCTAAGGTTCCATGTTTATATGCCACTGTGGATTTTGACGGTCAGGAAGAACCTAATGTTACTTTTTATTCAGAGGAGGTGTTAAAAAATGCAGATGCCTAAAACTGCATTCGAGAAAGTTCTGCAAAAAGCCGAAAGTATAGTAAAACGGCTATCGGTTGAGCTTCAATGTGTAGAACATTTGGTTCAGTCAGGAGAATTGCCGGCAGCCTATGAAATGGCTTTAAAGGCAGCCTCAAGTGCAGAAAGAGCAACACTGGTTACAAGAACACTTCCTGCTTATACCGGATCGCCTTGTGCAAAGCATGATGTTGAACTGATTATTTCTGAATCGGTATCCGTTAAAATAGGCTTCACCATTGAAGGATGGTTCTGTTTGCGAATACCGGCGCTTCTCCCTAAAAAAGAAGATGGATCAGCTTCATACATTCGCTCTTATCTCTATCCGGTGATGCAGCATTTCTTCTCTTATGTACCCCCAGTACGCTATACGGATTGCGTTTTGATATTCAGGCATGTTTACAGCAGAGATCGCCCGGAGCGTCAGTATCGCGATCACGATAATATCGAGGTTAATATGGTGACAGACATTGTTGCTCTTTATGTTATGCCGGATGATGCTCCTATGAAATGCTGCCATTATTATTGCAGTGCTGCTGGAGAGAGTGACCGAACAGAGGTTTATGTTGTTCCGCGTGATGAGTTTGCACAATGGCTGATTCTTGAAAAAAACATCCCTGAAGAAGGAGTGAAACTCTATGAAGAATGCCAAAAACCGCCTCAAAAACATATGTAAAAAAGGGAGAAAATCGAGCAGAAAAAATTACATATATTTGCTAAACCGAAAAAGCCCTGAAATATCAGCTGTTTGGAGGCATTTTTGCGATGGAAAATCCGACAAAGAGAGCAGTCATACTGTCTTAAAACGCCTCATTCTAAGGAGGTCGGGATGATTACACTTCGGACAGGCAGTCACGCGCTCAACATCATCACCTTGCTATCCGTGACGGGTGAATTTCCAATGCGCTCATTGAAAATTCTTGGAAATGAACGGGTGCTGAAGGCATTGGTTCACAAGATGACAACACCACAAGATTATCGTCTCCCCCATACCCAGACTGAAGAAAGAATAACCTGTAAGCTCCTAAATGTATCCGGTAAAGGTTCAAGCAAATCCATCCGATTTTCAAAAGCTGCTCTTCCCATACTGGAATGGATTCATCCGGATGCGTATGATTACTATATGCATTCTTTTTGGGATCATAAGTTTCCGGGTGATGCAGCTCATATCGAAAGAAATCATAGAGTTGCCGAATCGGTTATGATGTGTATGGCAGCTGGCATTGAATGCCGGCCATATTCTTTACCTTCTCTTCAGAATATGCAAATCAGTCTGACAGTACCGGAATATTCTGCGTATTACCTGGCTAAGGATCTCAAGAAACTCGGAGACTCAGAAATGAGCAAGACGGTGTTTACCCGGATGGCGGGCGCTATATTTTCTCCAAGCGAAGCTTATGCGGTATACAACACCCGCAACGCTCTTATGAAATGGAATGGTATGGGTGAGTTCAAGGCTTTACACAATCTAATCGAGATTAGCCGTATGAATGCCGGTGTTCAAAACATTCAGTCGGCAATTCTGTTAGGTGAGTCTGAGGAGATTGCACTCAAAACATTGATGGAAACTGAAAAGAACAGGCGTTTGGAGTTTAGATTCGACAGCATCTATCAGAACATCTACTTTGTACCTATGAATGACTTTGGCATAAGACTACTTCGTCTTCTTTCCATACCTGGATGGAAAACTAAACTTCTGGATTTGTTGTTTGACAAGGAAACTCAGTCTGGAGGACAAGGTATGATGGAATATGATGCCTTTATTGATAACAAGTATGTGTATTCGTATCTGGATAATGATATTGCACGCTTAATCCGATTGCGCGAAGCACTTCAGACTGATATGAAATCATTTGAAATCCTGTGTTTTCCTGAACAGGGATCTCTCCTCCGTAAATATCTTGGTCCACAGGTCTATTTGAAATTTATCAGTATGAGATTAGTGGAAAAAGCAATGGGGCAAAAGGAGGAATTTATGGTTGAAAGATAAATATAGAAAAGCCGCTATTGTTGCTGCCACCATACTGGGTTTGGCGGCACTTTTTTATTTGGGTGGACTGATTGGACAATTGCTCACAAACTATTCCATTTGGATGGACAGCGGCGGGCTTGGCGGACAGAACATAATGCGTCCTGTGAACTTTAATCCACTATTCTGTTTCCCGCAGGCATTTACCTTAAACGGGATGAAAGGGATCCTATTTATTCTGGTTGTTGGAGCAGCAATTTTTGCTTATGTAAAGTTTCACGATAAATTTGGAAGCAAAGACTATGATGAACGCGGCTTCAAGGTGGTAAAAAACGGCACATACGGAACCGCCACATGGATGAGCGAGAAAGAAATGCAAGAGGAGCTGGAAGTAACCACACCAGAAAAAGCTGAAGGTACTATATTGGGCGAATACAAAGGTAAAATTGTCTGTATGCCAAAGGATACCAGACTCAATCGTCATATTGCTATTTTTGGTGCATCCGGAACCATGAAATCAAGAGCTGTTATTCGTAATGCTTTGTTCCAGGCAATGAAACGTGGTGAATCTGTAATTATTACAGACAGCAAGGCAGAGCTTTATGCAGATACAGCAGAAATGTACCGCAACAACGGCTACGAAGTCAAGGTGTTTAATCTGGTAACCCCAGAGCACAGTGATTCTTGGAACTGTATGTCAGACTTAAACGGTGATACTTTGATGGCACAGGTTCTGACGAATGTCATTATCGGAAATACCAGTTCCGGAAAAGGAGATCACTTTTGGGATAATGGTGAAGGAAATCTGCTAAAAGCTTTGATCCTACTTGTTGATCAGGATCGGAGTCGTAATGTAGATCTGAAGCATCTTCCGGCGGTGTATCAGGCATTGACACAACACAGTGAAAGACAACTCACTGCAATTTTTGAGAAGCTTCCACTCGACCATCCAGCACGGGCACCTTATAATCTTTTTTCTCAGTCCAGTGACACGGTACGCTCCGGCATCATACTGGGACTTGGTACGCGATTGCAGGTGCTTCAAAACGAGGCCGTTCAGAGAATTACAAGCCGCTCAGACATTGATCTGACTTTACCGGCTAAGAGAAAATGTGCCTATTACATTGTTTTAAGTGATCAAGATGCAACAATGGCGTTTTTATCATCTCTATTTTTCTCATGTATGTTTATTAAGCTGACGAGATATGCCGACTCCAGACCAAATGGCAGCTGTGACGTTCCCGTTAATTTAATACTGGATGAGTTTAATAACATAGGTAAACTTGGAGCAGCGCCAGATGGATCTGATTTCTGCCGTTCTCTCAGCACCATTCGCTCAAGAAATATCCGAGTGATGCTGGCCGTACAAAGCTTAGGCCAGTTACAAAATCGATATCCCAACAATCTTTGGTCAGAAATCGTCGGAAATTGTGACATCCAACTTATGCTTGGATGTACCGATGATGTTAGCGCAGAATATTTTTCCGCTCGCAGCGGAGATATGAGTATAGAAGTTAATTCCACTATGACGGTAAGAAGAACTATCGCAGTTGCTCAGGTAATACCGCAATATCGCCATACGGAAGGGCAAGGTAAACGGCGCTTACTTACTCCTGATGAGGTGCTTCGATTACCAAACGAAGAGCTGCTATGCATTATTCGCGGCTGTAACGTCCTAAAACTGAAGAAAATGGACTACACAAAACACCCGATGGTTAAACAGATTCAGAAAACTTCTATTATGAATTATCAGCCGACTTATGTTTGTTCGCCGCCAATTCAAAGTGAGCCTATATCAACACCTGAACCGGAGAAAAAATCGGAACGCAAAAAAAGCCTATACAGTTCGGCAAAACCGCCGACTGAATTTTAATTTACAAGGAGGAACTCTTAGATGGAAACCAAAAGAAACGAAACAGAGCTGGAGCAGTTGCCTCAGGAAAATTCTTCTGATTCCCAGACTGACTTGGAATCGGAGAATTCTGAAGCAAGAATGCCGGAAGACGGCGTCGAAGGCGAAGAATCGGGCACTGTTTCCCAAACTGAAACAGAATCAGAAGAGAAACCACGAAGGTCCCGGAGGACCAGGACTCCAAAATCTGAGTCTGATACAGAGGAAAAGGAGGTCAAAACAACTACCAGACGGAAACGCGCAAATACCAGAACCGCTGTAAATGTTCTTTCAATTGATGAGCATCGCACGGTCGAAACGGAAGCTGACAAAGCCAGGAATGATCTGTTGGATTTGATTGAGTCTATGAAAACGCAGAAGATCCTGACCGGCACGATTCAAGGTGTTGAACAGCCTGAGGATAACCCCTCCCGTTCTCTCGCAGTCATTTACCACGGCGACTTCAAGGTCATCATTCCGGCAGAAGAAGCTGTTCTTCCACCTGAGGATAATCGTGGACGATCTCAAGAAGATGTCATGCATTACACATTGACAAAACGCCTCGGTGCAGAGGTGGATTATATCGTTAAAGGCATTGATCCTCAGTCAGGTGTTGCAGTTGCCAGCAGGCTGGAGGCAATGGCCGCCAAACGCAAGGAATATTATTTCGGTACTGATAGAGACGGAAATAACATTCTTTATGAAGGAGTGTGTGCAGAAGCAAGAATCGTTTCTGTAATTCGCGCCGGCATTTTTGTAGATTTGTTTGGTCTTGAAATTTACATTCCTCTCAGAGAATTGAGTTATCAAAGGCTACTGGATGCTTCTTCGCAGTTTCAGCCTGGACAGCGTGTCCTCGTTAAGATTCTAAGCATTGACCGTAGTGACCGAAATCATATCAAAGCCAGTGCGTCGGTCAAACAGGCAGGAGAAAATCCTTATGAAAAAGCTTTGAGAAGATTTTCTGTTGGAAATCGCTATGTTGGAACGGTCAGTATGGTAGATACAACAGGCGTGTTTGTCGCACTTGATGGAGGTGTAGATTGCCTCTGCAGCTATCCGAAACGCGGTCGTCCTCCGAGAGGAGCGCGCGTCACTGTTAGAATTCTCGGTCTCAATATGGAGAGCAATCGTATCTGGGGTGCGATTACCCATATTGCTGCACCAAGATAATTTTTCAACTGAAATTTAGAGTGGGAGGTGATAAAAGTATGGAGTATTGTGAGCTGAGCAAAGAAGAACAGGAGCGTAGAAAGACCATCGCAGAGCATACACGCAGTATGATTCTAAATGAAATGTCCGCGGATGACCAAGATGATACATCCATTATGCTTGGTTACCGAGACTATTATCTGCAGATATCCTTTTCTGCGCTTCATCCATTGATGGTGATCTGTCTTGCACGATCTATTCAGCATGTTAGTTCTGCCAAAAAGAAAAAGATGGTCAATGAACTGAATCTGAAGAGCGTACTTGGGAGTCATGCGATCAATGAGTCGGTAGGATGTTATTCCTATCGGGCAACTCAGTGGCTGGATACGGAGATATCACCGCAGAGATATTTCGAAATGTTAAATCGCTGTGTTGATGAAGCAGATCGGGCATATCAAGTTTTGGCAAACTGATGTTGCATTTTTTGTGATACTCTGGTGTAATAAGGTAAAGACACAAGGAGGATCACAGTATGAAGAAATTCATTTTGCCAATACTCGTTTGTATATTCTTGCTTTTGTGCAGCTGTTCCGGCTATCAGCCGAATAAGGAAAATTCGGGCAGTTCATCTCAGTCTGTATCTATGCCAGAAGAAGATAGCTCATCTGAAGAACAAAGTAGTTCCAGTTTAGAATCAGAACAACCAGACTCAGGTGAAGATATACAAACCCAGTCTGATGTATCAGACAGTCAAAGCGTCGCCGCTGAAAAATCTGAAGGTTCAGGAACCCAAAAACCACCTGCATCTTCCCATACGCAAGTACCGTCTAATGATAAAGAACCACCAAAACAATCACAACCGGCGGAAAAGCCTGAACAAAAGCCTCAACCATCCAATCCCGAGGAAACATCTCCTCCAACATCGAAACCAACAGAGCCATCGGAATCAACACCTGAGCCGTCTGTACCTGAAGAAAAACCGTTTGACATCAGTCCATATTTAGATGATGCCAAAAAGTATGGTCAGAAGATTGGTTTGAAATTGGATTCTACAGCAACAGCTTGCAATGATGATCCCATCTTTGCGAATGCCGACAGCAAGTTTTTGGAGAGAGATTTGAGGGATCGTTTAAATTGGTATGTAGAAAGTGGTTTTACTGCTTTTTGGATTTGGACGGAGGATTTGGGAAACAACGAATACAACATTTTTGTTGGATACGCTTAAATTTAACACTATGCTAAAAAGACTCATCAAATGATGGGTCTTTTTCTTTTGCAAATTTTAAGGAGGAACTTATGATGAGTAAAGGAAAACGAATCATATCGTTTTTGATGTCGATTGTTATGAGTCTGGGAGTCTTCTCCGGAATGACATCGACAGTATTTGCAGACACAAAACAGATGACGGCTTATATCCTTGATGTACCAAGAAGCGGAGATAACTCAACAAATCCCAGCGACTGGGGTCACCCTGCTATGGATTTTATGGGCAATTGGAGTACACGAGAGAAAAAATCGCGTTATTCTATGTATTTCCAAGATTCATTTGAAGGCAAAGCCATGTACTGCATTGAGCCAGGCGTTGGTGTCCACACCGGCGATCAGTACGATGGATTTGATGAAACATTCTGGAACAACTATCCTTCCGAGTTGAATCCTACGATTGCACCGACTGTTATTAAAGCATATATCGGACGCATTATGCAGTATGGATGGCAAGGTAACGGTGAAACAAACTGGGATATGTCTAACCCAACTCATACCAAAGAAGTCGCACATTATATTGCAACGCAGCTTCTAATTTGGGAAACAGTCGTAGGTGAACGTGATAGTCAGTTCAATAAGGTGGATGCACATGCACAAGGCAAAGATAATATTAAGGACACTATCAAAAGCAGTCATCCTCTTCGCGATTTGATTTTCCAGTATTACACGGATATGGAGAAAAAGGTACAGCAGCACACAATGCTGCCCAGCTTTTTTACCAGAAGCTCCGGAAGTGCTGATACCTACGAATTGAAATGGAACGGCACAGATTATTCTGTTACTTTAACAGATACAAACGGCGTATTAGGAAACTATTCTTTCTCCAGCAGTACAAGCGGCATGAAATTTGAGGTAAACGGAAATAAGCTCACAATCCGCTGTAATGAAGCACCCAAAGATGCAGTCAGCATCATGGCAGAGAAAAAGAATGGTGAACGCAAAGGCGTCGTAATTTGGTCCGATGGTGACATTGGTGGAGGAAAGCAGGATTTTACAACCTATGGCGCCACTGTTTCTGACCCTGTAACCGGTTATTTGAAACTTGAGATAATGGTTGGAAATATGCATTTGCTGAAAACTTCCGAAGATGGAAAAGTAAGTGGAATCAGTTTTACGATTTCCGGTGAAGGCTATCACGAAGTCAAAACAACCAATGAAGATGGCGTCATCGATATCAGTGATTTGAATCCTGGCGTCTATACTGTGACAGAACAGGTTATTGATAAGTATGAGCCGCAGGAAGTCCAGAGAGTAACGATTGTCAGCGGAAAAACATCCACTGTTACATTTAATAACACTCTAAAAAGAGGTAGCCTAAAAGTTACAAAGACATCAGAAGATGGGCTTACAGAAGGTATGAAATTTCATTTGTATGGCACTTCTTTGGCGGGAATTCCTGTTGATGAGTATGCAGTAACCGACAGTTCCGGTATTGCGACTTTTGACAATGTCCTGATTTCTGGCAGCACACCGTATATTCTGGAAGAGGTAGATACGGCGATTCGCTATGTAATTCCCGAAGCACAGAACACTACTGTTCAATGGAATGAAGTAACAAATCAATCTGTACACAATGTTCTCAAAAAGTTCCGCGTAACGGTTACTAAAAGCGATGCGGAAACTGGTGAAGCACAGGGAGATGCATCGCTTGCCGGTGCTACCTATGGACTTTACAAGGGAGAAACACTTGTAGACAGCTTTACTACTGACAGCAATGGATCTTTTACAACTGGGTATTATGTATGTGATACGGACTGGACCATTCGTGAAATCAATCCAAGCGAAGGTTATCTGTTGGATCCTACAATCTATCCGGTTGGAGCAGATCCTGAGCTTTATACAGTAGAACTGAATACAACAGCCAATGATGTAAAAGAACAGGTACAAAAAGGTAACATTGCATTGATTAAGCACACTGATGACGGCGAAACTGGAATTGAAACACCAGAAAGCGGTGCAGAGTTCCAGGTTTATCTGAAATCTTCTGGTTCTTATGATGCAGCAGCTGATTCAGAACGAGATTTTCTCACCTGTGATGAAAATGGCTATGCAAAAACCAAAGACCTCCCTTATGGCATTTATACAGTGCATCAAGTATCTGGATGGGAAGGCCGAGACCTCATTGATGACTTCGACGTGTTCATCGCCAAAGATGGCCAAACTTATCACTATATCCTGAACAACAGGGTGTTTGAATCCCATATCAAAATTATTAAAGTAGATGCGGAGACTGGCAAGACTATTCCGTATGCTGGTGCCGGATTCCAACTTTTCAAACCGGATGGAACTCAGATCACTCAAACAATCACCTATCCGGAAGTTACCACAATTGATACTTTCTACACAAATGATAAAGGCTATCTGATTACTCCGGAGCCTTTGGAATACGGGTCTGGGTATTCTTTAGTTGAGGTATATGCTCCATATGGTTATGTTGTAAACTCGGATCCGGTTTACTTTGATGTGACAGAGGAAGGTTCCTCAGAAGAAGATGGTGTAACCATCATTGAAGTAGAAAAGTCCAATGTCGCACAAAAAGGCGTCATTCATATTAAAAAGACCGGTGAAGTGTTCTCCAGTGTAACTGAGTCTGATGGAATCTATCAACCTGTCTACTCTGTGCAGGGTCTCCCTGGTGCTGTTTATGAGATTACAGCAGCTGAAGATATTTACACTTTGGATGGTACTCTCCGCTACTCCGCAGGAGAAGTTGTGGATACCATTGAAACCGATGAAAGCGGTATCGCTACCAGTAAAGAGTTGTACCTTGGAAAATTCAATGTGAAAGAGATACAAGCTCCATATCCGATGGTGCTCAATGATGAGATCCATGAAGTGGAACTTGTATATGCAGGTCAGGATGTTGAAATTACTGAAGCAGAGACCGGATTCTATAATGAACGTCAAAAAGTAAAAGTGAGCATTCAGAAGGCTTTGGAACAGGATGAACTGTTCGGACTTGGAATGAACGGCGAAATCACTTCTGTTACCTTCGGCTTGTTTGCTGCAGAAGACATTACAGCAGCTGATGGAAGCATTATCCCCGCAGATGGTCAGATTGAAGTTGTATCTGTATCAGAAGACGGAATCGCTGTTTGCACATCAGACCTGCCAATAGGCAGCTATTATTTGCAGGAGCTGTCTGTTGATGACCATTACATCATTAGCGATGCGAAATACCCATTTGTATTTGAGTATGGCGGACAAGATATTCCGTTGATCGAAATCGCTGCAAATGATGGTGCAGCAGTCGATAACACTCTGAAGCGCGGCGAAATCCAAGGCAAAAAAGTCGATGAAGACGGCAATGCCCTTGGCGGAGCAATCATTGGGTTATTCCGTCCGGATTGCACAGAATTTACGGAAGAAAATGCACTCATGACAACAACCTCTGCAGATGACGGCAGCTTTTCATTTAAGAACATTCCTCTTGGAAATTGGGTAATTCGTGAAATTTCGCAGCCGACAGGATTTGTACTCAGTGATGAAAGCTTCCCGGTTTCTATCACCGAAGATAAACAAGTAATTGAAATCGAAATCGCAAATGAGTTTATTACCGGTAACCTGCATTTAACAAAATATGATGCAGATTTTCCGGAAAACAAATTGTCAGGCGCAGTTTTCGAAGTTTTCCGAGACAGTAACGGAAATAAGGAATTAGATGACGAAGATGAACTTCTTGGCACCATGGAAGAAACCCTGAAGGGAATCTATGAGATGAACGACATTCGTTATGGCGGCGTTCTCGTGCGAGAAAAAACGGCTCCAGCAGGGTTCGTTTTGGACGAAAACGTATACTATATCATGATTGATACAGATGGAAAAACCTACGAGGTCGAAAATGAAGCTGGCAAGGGCTTTATTAACCAGGCACAAAAGGGTTCGCTGAAAATCATCAAGACCTCTTCCGATGGTACGAAGAAGGGCTTTGAATTCCGTGTGACCGGACCAAATGGTTATGATCAAACCTTTGTAACCGACGAATCTGGAGAAATCCTGATTGAGAATTTGCGCATCGGCGAATATGTAGTAACCGAACTGAAAAATAGCGTCAGCGCCAATTATAAAATTGCGGATCCAGTAACCGTAGAAATCGTAGCAGATGAGGTCTTAACGGTTAATGTGTACAATGAAAAGACTACAGTAGATGTACCTAAAACAGGTGATGAAACAAATCTCGGTCTGTGGATTGGTCTTATGATCTGTGGACTTACTGGCATTGCAGGTACCACCATTGTATGCTTGAGAAAACGCCGCAAAACCAAAAACGACCAATAATAACCCCTCGCTCATTAAGAAACCGGTCCTTCTGAGTTTTTAGAAGGACCGGCTCTTTGAGCGAATCATATTTACATTCGCGCAAACCCAGAAAGAAGGAAGAAACGGAGGCAGTTATGAAATCAAAAAAACGATATCTCCAATATATACTAAGTTTAGTCTGCGTAATAATCGCTGTACTCATTCCGCAGACGGTATTTGCCAAGGATGGCACTGACGGTACAGAACTGCAGGTCATGGAACCAGAAAAGCTCGAAGTCCAATTGGGAGTAGATTGGGCAGGTACTGAGTTTCAATTGAAAACAGACGCCGGCCTTTATCCAGGAACTATAACCGTTGACCAAGACGGTGTTCTTCGTCTTGAGATCGGAGGAAGCAAGTCTTATGTTCTGTCATGCATGAATTCTTCAGTAAGCGCTCCTGTTCCACAACCTGAGCAAGCCTCTGCCACAGGCAACTCTGAACAGACAGAATCTGAAACCGAAAAAGACGAAAGCAATACCATTGCAGGCATTCCGGTGGTTCATCTTATCCTGTTTGGCGGTGGTATGCTGATTGCTGTCGGTGGATTGATTGGACTGTATTTTGTAAAAAAGCGCCAGGAAGCAGCGGAATCCCAACAGGATTATGACGACGAAGATGATGAATAGATATCCCAGACTGACTTTTATTTGCGAGTGAATAAAAGATTTGAAAACTTTTTAATAAAAAATGCGTTAAAGTTTTCAAAATGGCTTGACAGTATAAAAACTCTGTGCTATTATATAACCGTGGCAGGGGCTTGCGCCCAGGCTTTCGGTACATCGGAGAGCTCCCGGTGTCATACATGCCGCACAGAGGCGTGGAACCCGTTACGGATTAGCGCACAGAGCGATCCACAATGACGCAAGCCATTTTTGAATATTAAGCCGGAAGGCTGCTTGAATACTGCAGAGTTAAGATTTGGACATTTTTCCAATACCTTAGCTCTGCATTTTTTTGCAGACCTTCCGGCTTTTTGTATTTATACGGAGGAATGTGACAATGAAAAATAAGAAGAAAAGAAAGGGAGTTAACAACACTCAGATCCGATGCCCCTATTGTGGCAGCCCTGCTATTTTGCGCAGTGCAGATGGAATATATCGAGACAACAATAAAAATACGATGCTGTATGTATGTAAAAATTATCCGGAATGTGATGCTTACGTTCGTGTCCATACCGGAACCACCATTCCTGTTGGCAGCTTAGCAAATCATGAGCTGCGCACACTTAGAAGAACTGCTCATCAGTATTTTGATCAGCTCTATTTGAGTGGAATGATGAGCAAACAAGACGCCTACCAATGGCTTGCGGATTAGCTTTCCGCCCCGCTGTCAAAAGCCCATATTGGCTATCTGGGAGAATACTACTGCAAGGTAGTCATTGAGGAAAGTCGCAAAATGCTTCAAAAAAGAGGAAATAAAAAAATCCCAAAATTTGAGGTGATACAAGGAGGTGCTGCTTCATGAAACTCACGCAGGAACAACAGAAAAAAGTAGAGCAAAATATGCGACTGGTTGGTAAGGTGATCAAGGATAAAGTTCATGGTACAAACCAGCTGGGTATCTATTCATATGATGATATTGTGCAGATTGGTTATATTGGACTATGTAAAGCAGCCTATACAGATAAGGGTGGATGTTTTTCGACTTATGCATACCGACTCATTTGGCATGAGATATCCGATGCGCTGATTCGCGCTAATCGTTTGGGAGACAGAGAGATCCTCCTGTCAACATATAACTATGAAGCACAGGAGGATGCACATTTTTCATCTTTTAGTGAGAGTCTTGAAATCGAAAATGCCATCAGCAACGCTGAAACAAGCGCTACTGAAATTATCCAAAAAGGCATTCAGGCACTTAGAATGTCTACCGACGGCTACAACAGTTATGAAATTGGCGAGGCACTTCACACCTCTCCTGGAAAGGTACGTGTATGGATGTCTCGTGCCAGAAAATACTTGAAATCACAGCCGGAAATCGTGAGGCTTGCCGGTACATATGATATAGGTTAATGTAAGAATGATGAAGGGATGTTTTGGACTTTTGTTCAAAGCATCCCTTTTTTTCTGTTTAGAAAGGAGTTTTTATGAAAACAGTATTGAAAAAAGCGAAGTCATTTATTTTTCCATTGGCTATAGCAGTAATTATTTACTTACTAATGAGATTTGTTTTTCTTTTCGGATATGTTCCGACTGCGTCCATGGAACCCACCTTATCAAAAGATAGCTTTATTTTGGGAAATCGAATTTATTTTTCCTTAAATTACGGTGATATTGTTATCTTTAAGCACGACGGAAAATTGTTAGTGAAACGAATTGCAGCTGTTCCCGGAGATATCGTAGATTTAGAAGCCATTGAATATATGGTGGGTTATGAAAAGCCAGACCGAGAAAGTGAATTTTTGATAGTGCCAAATGACTGCTATTATGTGTTGGGAGACAATACTCAGAATTCTTTTGATTCAAGATATTGGGATGATCCTTTTGTACATCAAGATGATATTGTAGCAAAACTGATTCTTCCAAAAAAATAGCCGCCCATACTTCAAACAGTATAATCGGCTAATGTTTTCAAATATTTTTGTATTTTTTGATCGAATAAAGAATCTCATAAAGCTTCTTTTGTTCTTCCGGGGATTGAGCCGTAATAAGCTCATAAGCTTGGTATGCATAGTCATCCTCTTTCGGTGTTTCGCTGCCAAGAAATTCAAACAGTTTTGAAAGCGAAATTCCAAGTGCAGATGCAATCTTATCGATACTCTCTATGCTGGCATTCTTTTCTCCACGTTCTATTTGTCCAATATAGGTGTGATGACACCCAGCGCGCTCTGCCAATTCTTCTTGACTAAGTTTGTTTTGCAATCGGTAATTTCGAATTCGCTGTCCAATAGTCTGTGCGATTCCCATAGACCATCCTCCTTCCTATGTAAATAGTCTATAAATATTCATTTCTCAAATACACAGACTATTGATATTATCTTTAACGTGTGATAGACTATAAGTATTATTACTTTGTTTTTAACGCTTATAGTATGTATTTTAAACAAAGAAAAATTCACAAGGCGGGACCTGAATGCCTCAATTTGATCGTCAAGCATTTGGACAAAGATTAAGGCTATTAAGAGATTATCGTGAAATGACGCAACAGCAAGTGGCAGATTTCCTTAATGTAAATCGCTCTACATATTCTTATTATGAAAATGGTAAAACAGAACCATCTATTACGACACTTATGAGGATGGCGGAGTTGTTCAATGTGACATTAGATAGCCTGTTGAATATGGAAAAAGACAGGGATATCAGTCTTGATCAGAAATGTTCTTGCTGGAATCGGAAAATGGGGAGCGAGAACTGTGGAATTGCAAAAAAGAGAAAAAGTCTGCACATTTTTCGGACATGCGGACAGTCCTACAAATATAAAAAAAGAGATTCAGAAAGTAATTGAAGATCTAATACTACAAAAAGGTGTTAACACTTTTTATGTCGGGACAAATGGCAACTTTGACCGAATGGTTCAAAGTGTGTTGATTGATTTGAAAAAACAATATCCTAATTTAGAGTGTTACACCGTATTAGCCTATATACCGGGCATTAAACCTGAATTTGATGTCGCGTATGAAAAGTTAGAGACTTTGTATCCGGATGGTCTGGAAAAAGTTCCAAAGCGTTTTGCAATAGATTGGCGTAACAAATGGATGGTTCAACAGTCGGATTACGTTATCTCATATGTTCGTCATAGTTTTGGCGGAGCTGCTAAATATATGGAGCTCGCAAAGCGGAAAAAGAAGATAGTCTATAATTTGGCAAATTTATAAACAGTAATATGAGCATTAAGACAGTCATTAACGAACATTTACCTATTGCGTAATCATTCACTACCTTCAAAAACAGAGGCAGTGAAAAGCAGAAGTGCAGAATTCCGTTAAGCATTGATATGTTACATATATTTTGCGTATAAACCTGTCTTAATTTAAAAAGATACAGACAACTTCTCTTCGGAAAAGTATGTCTGTTTTTTTTAATAAATTTGAGACACATCTTATTTAGATTTGTTGACTTTGTAACTCTGTGGAGATATAATATAGTTGTAAATCATCTATAGAGTTTAAGGAGATGAGCAATTGGATAAGATAATTATATATCACGGTTCAAGTGAAATTGTTAAGCAGCCAGTTTACGGAAAAGGAAAGCCGTATAATGATTATGGAATCGGATTCTATTGCACAGAACATCTGGAACTTGCCAAGGAATGGGCCTGCACTAAAAATATTGATGGATTTGTTAATGAATATGAGTTGGATTTAACGCATCTGAAGGTGCTACACCTGTCAGAGTACTCGATTCTCCATTGGCTTGCTTTGCTGATGGTAAACAGAAGATTCCGGATTTCTACTCCGGTTATGCGTAGGGGATTTCAGTGGTTGAAAGACAATTTTCTAATTGATATTACTGGATATGATGTGATTATAGGATATCGAGCCGACGATTCCTACTTCTCGTTTGCCCGAGCTTTTATTAACAATGAAATCTCTCTAACTCAGTTGTCATATGCTATGAAGTTAGGAAAACTTGGAGAACAAATCGTTCTAAAAAGTCCAAAAGCATTTGAAGAGATTCGGTTCTTATCTTATTCTGTTGTGGATAATACAGAATATTATGCTAAACGAAAATCCCGAGATGAGGAAGCAAGAGCTGCTTTTCGAGCCGAATTGGATAAAGAGGATATCAATGGACTGTATATGAGAGACATACTTCGGGAGGAGGTAAAAAAGGATGATCCACGCTTACAGTGAGACATATTTAGATGACGCGATGCAAAATCTTGGAGAAATGCTGGATTATGCGGTCAATAGCTGCTATTTGGACATGGATGATTTTTTTGAAATGTTTATTGTCGGCGGTATTGCCTCACAGTTTGAAAATGGGGTTCCGGGAATTGTTTCAGGAAAATCCGGAACGGAATTGGTTTGGGAAGTATTGAGTAAAGCGGGAGTTTCCATCAAAATGTCAGACCCAAGGGAGGATCGTGATTGTTCCCCGGAGTATTGGTGCGGGTGGATTATAGCATTTTATCAATGGTATACCGCACTCTCTTTCAAAGAAATTCTTCAAATCTGTACAATGCGAGAAATCAGGAAAATGTATTACACATTGCATGAAGCGTCAGAACTAAAGTTCGTCAATACTATGAATGAAATTGCACGAAGGAAAAAGCTACCAACTAAACTTCAGACGCTCCGAAAATCCCGACAGTTATCGCAGAAACTATTGTCAGAAAAATCTGGAGTCACATTAAGAATGATCCAGCAATATGAAAATAGAAGCAAAGATATCAACAGAGCAGCAGCGGAAACGCTTTCTGCCTTATCCAGAGTATTGGGATGTAATGTGGAGGATTTGTTGGAATATAGTTTTGAGGAAGTTACAATAGATGAGGTGGGTGATTAAATGCAATTAGAAACCAGAAGATTGATTTTGCGTCCATGGGAAGAACGGGATGCAGAAGAATTATATCGCTACGCACAGGACGACAGAATCGGGCCAATTGCTGGATGGCCGCCGCACACCAGCGTCGAGAATAGCCTGGAAATTATCCGGACGGTTCTGTCCGAACCAGAAACTTATGCAGTTATTCTGAAAGACACCGGAAAACCTGTGGGCAGTGTGGGAATTATGTTTGCCCCAAAAGGAAGCGCTCCGATGAAAGAACAAGAAGCTGAAATTGGCTACTGGATTGGCGTACCATACTGGGGTCAGGGATTGATTCCGGAAGCGGTGCACAGACTTCAGGAACGATGTTTCGATGAACTTCATTGCAGCGCTGTATGGTGTGGTTACTATGACGGCAATGATAAATCAAAACGTGTCCAGGAGAAATGCGGTTTTCTATATCATCATACGGAAACAGGAAAGCAATCTCCCCTGGGCGATATTCGAACCGAACATTTTACCAGGCTTACTTTGGAGGAATGGGAAAAAGTAAGAAGCAAAAAATCTGAGATGAAGTAAATTACGAAGAGGTTTGCTGCATCGGGATTGGAGGATATATATGAATACCAGAGAAGAAAAGATTCGGATGTGGTTTGATATGTGGCTGAAAAAAACAGACCATGGAATTATGGATTTGTTTTCTTTTGATGCAGTGTACATAGAAAGCTGGGGACCGGAATATCATGGCTCAAAAAAAATAAAACACTGGTTTGATGAATGGAATCAGCGTGGAACTGTTCTTATATGGGACATTAAGCAATTTATTCATACAAATGAGCAAACGGTTGTAGAATGGTATTTCAAAAACCAAATGGACGATGGACGGATAGAAGCTTTTGATGGAATGTCTTTAATCCACTGGTCGGTAGATGATAAAATTGTATCTCTTAAAGAATTTGGGTGCAACTGCAACCGCTATGACCCTTATAAGGACGGAGATACTCCAACCTTTCAGGATGAAGCCTCTATGTGGTTTTGAGGAGGTAAAAATGGTTTTTTCGATTGATAAATGGATGGATCAATATATCAATGTCATGCAGAATGAATTCCATGACAGAATCTGGTTTCTTGGACTCCAGGGCAGCTATGGTCGAGGAGAAGCTGGAGATCAGAGCGATATTGATGTAGTGATTATTTTGGACACTGTATCCGCAAGCGATCTGGAGACATATGCTATGCTCCTTGATCACTTGCCAGAGCGAGAGAAAATATGCGGCTTTATTTCAGGAAAGCAAGAAATCCTTGCATGGGAGCCGTCTGATTTGTTTCAGTTCTGTTACGATACGACTCCCATACTGGGTACATTGCAGGATTTAATCAATAACATACATAAGGAGGATGTCCAACGCGCTATCCGGATTGGTGCCTGTAATGTCTACCACATGTGCGCCCACAATTTGGTTCACGAGAGAAGCGCGGATATCTTAAAGGGGCTCTATAAGTCAGCTGTTTTTACGCTGCAGGCCATTGCTTTTTTGCAAACTGGCAGCTACAAAAAGAAAAAGACAGATCTTCTTCCGCTGCTGCAGGAAAAAGATCAGAATATATTGCGGACCAGTATAGAACTGAAAGAGAAAAATTCACTTTCGTTTGAGGAGACACTCCAGTTCTCCGACCTTCTACTTAACTGGTCATCAAAATGGATACGTGAGGTGAGATAGAATGGCAAAATTAGAACAGACAATTCGGGGAGATTATAATCAAATTCTTAATAGGATTGAATCAGGAATTGTGAACAGCAGTATGTCTGCTTCATTAGAAGATTCCAGCGATTTTTATAGCAATGGGGCGCGCTGCAGTGTGCGTGTTTTTGAACGGTACAGCTGGTTAGGTAGTAATCGTGTCAGCCTTAGTGTGACCTTGTTCCAATGTGGTGACGACGCTGTTCATCTCTCTGCAATTACAGCAGGTGGAAGTCAAGCTCTGTTTTTTAAAATCAATACATTTGGCGAAGAAGCATTTCTGGATAAACTTAGAGAGCTCCTTTAATTGCCTGAAAAAACGAGTCTGCAGAATATAAACAACGGAGAGGTATGTATTGAAACGATTTATTATTTTTGGTTCACAATATGGGACAGCCAAGTCATACGCACAAAAGCTGTCACAGCTCACAGACATTGAATGCATTAGTTATGATAAGATTAAGAATAGGCTGGACGTGGAGTCGGTAATTTACATCGGAGGCTTGTATGCCGGCGGAGTAAAAGGTCTCAAAACAACCATGAAGTATTTGCCGGAGAGTGCAGATCTTACGGTTGTCACTGTGGGCCTGGCGGATGTAAACGATCCTGTTAATGTTGAGAAGATCCTCCATTCACTTCGTTCGCAGCTGGCTCATGATCAATACATAAAGACAAAATTTTTTCACCTGCGAGGTGGAATAAACTATCGGAATCTTACTTTGCTGCACAGAACAATGATGTCCCTTCTTTATCAAACCGCTAAAAAGAAGGATCCCAAGCAGCTGACTGAAGAAGATAAAGTCTTTCTTGACTCATATAATCAACAGGTGAACTTTGTCGATTTTGATTCTTTAAAGCCAATTTGCGAATGGATAGTGAATGGATCCGAGTAATTATTTGAATGAATTTGGAAAACAAAAACATAAATTAAGTTGCTTGTTTGGATGTATCTGAGAAAATAACAGGCACAGTTTATTTCAGATTTAGAGGAAGAGGGTTTAGCTATGGACACAACATATATTGTTGATTTTTACAATCACTATGATGAAGATAACCGATTAGTACCAAAACATGGTACCGTGGAGTTTTTGACTACTATGCGCTATATTGAACGGTATTTGAAACCAGGCTGCAAAATCATTGAAATTGGCGCCGGTACAGGACGGTATTCACATGCTTTGGCACGAAAAGGTTATGTAGTCGATTCTGTGGAACTGGTAGAGCACAACATTGAGGTCTTTCAAAAAAACACCCTGCCAAATGAAACAATTACCATTCGGCAGGGAAATGCTATGGATTTATCCGAATTTGCTGACAACCAGTATGACATTACTTTGCTATTGGGTCCTCTATACCATCTTTACAGAGAAGAGGATAAACATCAGGCAATACGCGAGGCGATTCGAGTTACAAAACCAGGCGGAATTATTTTTGCTGCTTATGTTATTTCAGACGGCTGTCTTCTTGACGAGGGATTCCATCGAGGAAATATAAATGTTCTGGAATATATTCGGGACGGATTGATAGATGCTGACACATTTGCAACCAAATCTGAGCCCAAAGATCTCTTTGAACTTGTTCGCAAAGAGGACATTGATCATCTAATGGCTGCATTCCCGGTGACACGTCTTCACTATGTGGCTACAGATGGATGTGCGCTGCTATTACGAGAGCCCATTGATGCTATGGACGATGAAATGTTCCAGACATATTTGAAGTACCATTTCTCTACCTGTGAACGAGAGGACTTTCTGGGCGTATCTAGCCACGTAGTAGACGTGTTTCAAAAGAGACCAGTGTGAAAAGATTGAGAGAAGAGTGTAGGTGCATTCCGTGGAAATCAGAGAAGTAAAAAACAACAAAAAGCAATACTTATCTCTGCTGTTATTGGCGGATGAACAGGAAAATATGATTGACCGCTATCTGGATAGAGGTATTATGTATGTGCTGGAGGATGATGGTATAAAAAGCGAATGCGTCGTCACCGATGAAGGCGACGGTATACTGGAAATCAAAAATATTGCAACGGACCCAGAGCATCAGGGGCATGGATATGGAAAAGCGCTTATTACCTTTTTAGAAAAGACTTACAGCACACAATATTCTATTTTACAAGTGGGGACGGGAGATGTTCCGTCTACAGTGTTGTTTTATGAAGCATGTGGATTCCACCGTTCCCATAGGATTAAAAACTTTTTTATAGATCATTACGATCATCCCATCTATGAAGACGGTATGCAACTGATGGATATGGTTTATCTGCAAAAGAACTTATCCGTCTGATGCTTTATTAAGCTATTTCCGACTGAGGTAAAGGAGAAAAATATGATAGAAGTTGTATTCAGCGAAAGTGCAGCTGGATCTCTTTCTGTTGCCGCAGGAAAAAACTATATTGGCGGAGTCAGTTCTGCCATTATCATGAATACTGAGGGAGACAGTGAGATTCCAAATCAGGATGAAATTGAAAAAATGCTTAGGGAATCCGAAGAAAGGGAAAGACTCAACTGGGAGAATGCAATTCCACTTGATGTTGAACGTAAAGATATTCTCAGTTTTCCGCTTGCTTTGAGTATAGGAAGCATCACAGAAGATGAAATTGGAAAACAACGGGAAGAAACACTTCAAAATCTTGTCAGCTTTTATCCTGATGAAGAAAAGGAAGCTGCAGAGGAAATGCAGGAAACTGCCCGTAAAAGCCTCGATAATTTGCTAATCCGTGCTCAGGAAGGAGAAGCCATCCGAGTTTGGTCAAGCGATCTCCCGGATGAGGCCTGCGGATTTTGTTGGCTTATCGATCAGTTGAAGCCCATTGGCTATAATAATTTGGATATAACCTATGTAAAACTTCCGGATTTTCATGTGATGCCGGATAAAACAGTGGTCATCTATTCCGGATGGGGTGAGGTATCGCCTCATCAGTGGGGTAATCTGGCGAAATCAGGTGAGAAAGTACCTGCGAATTATATGCATGCATTATCTTTCCGCTGGGAACAGTTGAAACGAGAAAATGCAACTTTGCGGGCGGTTGTGAACCGTCAACTTGTTAGTGTGCCGGACACATTCTATGATGCATTTATTCTTCGGGAGCTGGAAGCCCAAGAAGATGAGTTCATGGAAGCAGTGCTGATTGGGAAAGTACTTGGAAAGTATTCTCTTGGAATCAGCGACGGTTTGATCGCTTTAAGAATAGAGCAGTTTATCAAAGAAGGAAAGCTTGAAGTGATCACGCATGCTAAACCGCAGGATCCGTCTTATCATCGCATGCTGCGCAAACGCTGTTCGAATTTTGAAAAATAAAAAGGAGACTTTATTTAATGAAAAAAGCTGTCATCCTTTATGCGTCGGTACATCATAAGAACACAGAAAAGGTCGTGAACTATATTGCGTCTGCTATTGATGCGGATGTAATTGATCTATTAAAAAACAGGAACCCATCCATCGAGCAGTACGAATTGATCATACTGGCCTCGGGAATTTATTTTGGTTCATTCCATAAAGTTCTTCTGGAATACATGAAGGCAACATCATTTGAAGGAAAGAATGTTATTGTGTTGTATACCTGTGGGATACCCTATAGGAATTACGCTAAATCTTCAGAAAAAATCCTGCGTGAAAACAATGCCAATTATATTTCTGCTTTTCATTGCAGAGGTTACGATACATATGGACCATTCGGAAAGATTGGCGGGATTGCGAAAAACCATCCCAGTCAACAGGATATGAATCGACTGCTTCATAATGTGAGAATTTCTGCAGACAATATTCTATGATACTTGTTTTAATCTAAAAAAAGTGAGAGGAGCTGACTGAAGCATGGAAAATAAAACCTATCTTGCAATAGATCTAAAATCTTTTTATGCTTCAGTTGAGTGCATGGAGCGTGGGTTGGACCCAATGACGACTAACCTTGTAGTTGCGGATCAGAGCCGAACTGAAAAAACAATCTGTCTTGCGGTTTCTCCTTCGTTAAAGACATTTGGTATACCCGGGCGTCCTCGGTTGTTTGAGGTCGTTCAAAAGATTAAGAATGTAAATGCGGAACGCCAACGCAAAGCTCCCGGAAGAAAATTCACCGGATCCTCCTATCACTTTGCTGAACTGCAGTCACATCCGGAACTGGCAGTGGATTATATTGTAGCGTCTCCTCAGATGGCAAAATACATGGAAATCAGCACGCAGATTTATAATGTCTATTTGAAACATATTGCGCCGGAGGATATCCATGTCTATTCCATTGACGAGGTTTTTATGGATGTGACTCATTATCTAAAAACATATGGATTAACCGCCAGAGAACTCGCAATGAGAATTATTTTGGATGTGCTTAAAACAACAGGAATTACCGCTACTGCAGGAATCGGTACCAATCTATATCTGTGTAAGGTTGCGATGGATATTGAAGCAAAGCATATTCCACCGGATGAAAACGGTGTGCGTATTGCAGAGCTGGACGAAATGAGTTACCGTCGAAAATTGTGGTCACATCGTCCTTTAACAAGCTTCTGGCGTGTAGGAAAAGGATACGCGAAGAAATTGGAATCGTGCGGGATATATACCATGGGAGATGTCGCGCGGTGTTCTCTTGGGAAACCTGGTGACTACTACAATGAAGATCTTCTTTATAAGTTATTTGGCATTAACGCAGAGCTATTGATTGATCATGCATGGGGGTGGGAACCATGTACAATAGCGGATATCAAAGCGTACAAGCCGGAGTCGAATAGTATCGGGTCTGGGCAGGTGCTGCAGAGTCCATATGAATTCGAGAAGGCAAAGCTGGTAGTGCGTGAAATGACGGAGCTTTTGGTCTTGGATCTGGTAGAAAAGAACCTTGTCACAAACCAGCTGACACTGACAATAGGCTATGATATTGAGAACCTGAGCGATCCGGAACGAAGAAAACAATATCATGGTCCTGTTACCACAGACCAATATGGCAGATCCATTCCCAAGCATGCACACGGGACGGCAAACTTAGATCGATATCTGTCTTCTACCAAGCTGATTACGGAAGCAATAATGAATCTGTTTGACCGCATTGTTGATCCAAAGCTTCTGGTGCGTAGAATTACCATTACTGCGAATCGAGTAATAGATGAGAAAGCGGCACAACGAAAGGATGAGTACCAGCAGCTCGATCTGTTTACGGATTATGAAGCGGAGGAAGCCCGGCAAAGAGAAGAACAGACGGAACTGGAACGAGAAAAAAGAATGCAAAAAGCTATGCTTGATATTAAGCATAAGTTTGGGAAGAATGCGATTTTAAAGGGAATGAATTTGCAGGAAGGTGCCACGGCTAAAGATAGAAACAGTCAGATTGGAGGGCATAAGGCGTGAGTAATAAAAAATATGACGATATCATTAACCTCCCCCATCATGTTTCGCTTACGCATCCCCATATGTCCAGACTGGATCGGGCAGCTCAGTTTTCTCCGTTCGCAGCCTTAACGGGCTATGATGCTGCTATTAAGGAAACGGCACGTCTGACCGATAAAAAAGTGGAACTGGGAGAGTATGAACTGGAAGAACTCAACCGAACACTGCTGGAGTTATCAGACCATATTTCACAGCACCCGCAGGTCATGGTTACGTATTTTGAGCCGGATAAGTGTAAAGAAGGCGGAGCCTATATTACAGTCAGCAAGGAGATAAAAAGGATTGACGAGATAGAGCAAGCCATTTATTTTACAGATGGGTCAAAGATCCCATTATCTGATATATTTTCCATAGAAATCAGCAATTGAGAGGAGTGTTAATGATGAAAGAGAAATGCAAAAAGGGTGTTGAAATTATCGTTGAATCCGTTAACTTTATTATTATTACTTATGCACTCTCAAGTGTCTCAATGTCCCTTCGCTCCAGTTGGGTATATATTTTGTTTTTTGCGTCGAATGTTTGGCTGATTACCATGTACTGTAATACAATCAATAAAACAGTAAAAAACAAGCTGATCACAACGGTTTTATGTCTAGCCTGTATTATCATTTTCTGTGTAATTGTATATTACTTTGGATACATAGATGGACAGCTTGTCAGATTTAAGAGTTAGTGGAATATTATATATGGAATCGAAAGAAAAATAAGCGATGGACAATAAAGATCAATACAATAAATGAAGGAAGGAGGAAAGTGCAGATAATGAAAAAATATTTAGGTCGAGTGGGCTTTGCAGTTTGCATTCTTGCGGCAATACAACTTTTAAGAATGGGAGGCAAGATGCTGCTTTTTCAATTTGCCGAGCACACCCTGATGGCAGATACAATCTATTCACTGATATTTATGCTGCTGTGCAGTATGGTAATGGTTTTACTTGCCCAAAAGAAACATCCTGAAGTAAATCTTTTTCCTAAAAAGATATCTAAACCGTATGTTGTTTTCAGCGTGTTAGTACTACTGCTTTTTCTGGTAACACCTTTTATTACGCTTAGCACGACGGTTTACGATTGGCTCTTTTTGCTGTACGGGGCTTTAATAACTCCAATTTTTGAGGAACTGATTTTCCGTGCATATTTGTGGAAGTATTTTTCTTTTACAAAAGAGCCTGTAACATATATCACAGTTACTTTTTTGTTTGGAATATGGCATTTAGGGTATGATTTCCGCCTACAAAAATAATTTTATATGAACGATAAAAAGAAACAC